>ERZ857998.2309-NODE-2309-length-18163-cov-22.351392_pt1 | contig 18163 bp, 19 predicted proteins | sample MGYA00519954_ERZ857998 | MGnify/ENA primary metagenome ERZ857998 (study PRJEB31778, sample SAMEA3449424) | human gut metagenome | biome: human gut; feature: human-associated habitat; material: faeces | place: United Kingdom | collected 2010/2012 ...
TGTCAAGCGAATTTTCGTATGCTATACTTAAATCGATACTTGCATATACTTGCGGATTCAAATCTCGGAGGTGCCTTGATGGATATTTTTGTAGAACAAATTGTAAAAAGACGCTTTGGCGCAAAAGATTACGCAATCATGGTCGGAATTTCGTTCCTTGCAGCTGTGGTTGTATTTCTGAGTGTGATGATTTTATCCGGCTATGTCGGCGGAATTGCGTTTCTCGTGGCAATCGGCGCACTGTACGGTGCATTCCGGCTGATCATGGCGCGGAACCTTGAGTTTGAATACAGTGCGACCAACGGCGACCTGACCGTGGACAAGATCATCAACCGGCAGCGCCGGAAGCGTGTTGTGTCGTTTGATGTGAAAAACGCGGAAGAAATGGGAAAATATAATGCGGCAAAGCTGCAGCACCGCAATTTTGACAACCGGTACTTTGTCGGGGAATATGAAGATGGCCGCGACTGCTGGTATATTACGTGCCGCAGCCAGAAAACCGGACATATTCTGGTCGTATTTAATCCGGAGGAGCGCGTGTTGGAAGCAATCAAGCCCTTCCTTCAGCGGCAGGTGCGGATTGACGCATTCGGAAGAGGATAACGAAGGAGCCCAAACGCCCTGCTGGATTTCCGGCAGGGCGTTTCGATTTTAAAATAGGATTGTTCGGCAGAACAAAAAGCAGGATAAAGGGGGAAGCCGTGTTGAAAGTGCTGAGCGGCGCACAGATTCGCGCGTTGGAGGCAAAAGCGGCGGCGGCCGGGATTCCGCTGTCCGGTATGATGGAAAATGCCGGTGCGGCAGCGGTTCGTCTGATGCGGAAAAAATTTGATCTTTTGGGAAAACGGGCTGTGATTGTTTGCGGAAAGGGCAATAACGGCGGCGACGGCTTTGTGATAGCCGATATATTAAGTAAAAACAGAGCGGCTGTCACCGTCATAATGCCGATGGGCGCTCCTTCGACCGAAAACGCGGAATATTATTACAACCGCCTCGATTCGGTTGATTTCGGTAATGAGACCGATATCGGAAAATCCGACCTTATAATAGACGCGCTTTTCGGCATCGGGCTCAACCGCGCGCCGACCGAGACGGTTGAAAAAATCATAAATGCCTCAAATACCGCGCCCTGCCCGCGCATATCGGTGGATATTCCGAGCGGGGTCATAACCGACAGCGGCAGGGTGCCCGGTAAAGCAATACTTGCCGATCTGACCGTAACCTTTATAGCACTAAAGCCCTGCTTCCTGCTCCCGCCCGGCTCCGATTACTGCGGTGAGGTAACAGTGGCGGATATAGGCGTTACGCCGAGCAGATACGAATACGAAACAACAGAAAAACCGAGCCTTGAAAAACGGCGGCATAATTCCCACAAGGGTACCTTCGGCACGGCTCTTACCTTTTGCGGCAGCTACGGCTTTGCAGGCGCTGCCGTGCTTGCGGCAAGAGGGGCGCTGAGAAGCGGGGTCGGCATTTTAAAGGCAGTTTTATGTGACAGTATCTATCTTCCCTTCACAGTTTCCGTTCCCGAGGCGGTGTGCGTGCCTGTAATGCCTAATGCATCGGGTAGGCTCTGTCCCGATAATATTGATATTCCTTCTCTTCTGCGCGGCGCTGCCGCCGTGCTTGCGGGCTGCGGACTCGGCAATGATGATGATACAAAAAAGCTTGTGTGTGAGCTTATTCTCAACACAGCCGTACCGATAGTTGTTGACGCAGACGGAATAAATACGATAGCCTGCTGCATAGATATTATTAAGAAATGCAAAGCTCCGGTTATTCTGACCCCGCATCCCGGTGAAATGGCAAGGCTGTGCGGCGTGACCGCACGGGAAATTGAAAATGACCGTGTAAAATACGCCCGCGATTTCGCAATGAAATACGGCTGTATTTTGGTTTTAAAGGGCGCAAATACAATAATCGCCGATAAAAACGGCAATATAACCTTTAATACTACGGGCAACCCCGGAATGTCGACCGGCGGCAGCGGAGATGTGCTTGCCGGAATCATCGTCTCCCTGCTGGCGCAGGGGCTTGAGCCGCCGAACGCCGCAAAGGCGGCGGTTTATCTTCACGGTGAGGCGGGCGATAAAGCGGCAGAAAAGCGCGGTGAACGCGCAATGCTGCCTACGGATCTGATTGAGGAGCTTTAAAGAGAGGAAGCTCGTCTTGAAAAAATTATTTCCTATTCAGTTTATTCTTATTATTTCCCTGTTCCTTTCGGGGTGTCGGCAAAAATGTGCCGTCACCCCTTTGGTGCGGGGAATTTCTTTTACCTGCACCGTGCAATATTACAACGAGCTTTATGAGGGAGCGGTATCGGTCGCAAAAAACGGCGACACCGATGTTGAAATAACCTCACCCGAAGGTCTTGCGGGACTTAAGCTGCATTTTAAAGGAGACGCCGTAACAGCCGAATATTCAGGGCTTAATTACAATGCCTCGCTTTCCGAAATGCCCGAGGGCATGGCTTTCACCTGTCTTTACGAGATTCTCCGTGATACTAAGGGAGGCGAAGTGAGCCTTGAAAACGACAAATACTTTACCGAAAGCAAAAGCGGCAGCCGCAGATATCGCCTGTATCTCGGCGCTACCGGGCTGCCTATTTCCGCCGAGGATCCCTCCTCGGGCTTTTCTGCGGAGTTTAAAAAGGCTTCTGTAAATTAATGCCTGCTGAACAATTCAAAAGTACCTTAACCCGAGCATGTCGGTGTAAACTTTTGAATTGTTCAGGTGCAAGGTTTTTTCGCAAAATTGCGCAAAAACCTTGCACTTTAAAAAGAATCACATTTTGATTCTTTTTAAAATCAGGCGACAATCAATGGATACTGACGGTCAAAACAAAGGTTTTGACCCATAAAATCGAGATTTTAACTCGATTTTATATAATTGCATTTGCTAATGCAATTATTCAGTAGACATTAAATTAAGCCCTGCTCACTGCTGCGAAGCGCTCTGCTTCCTTGTCTTTCCCGTCATTTCGGGTATTTGCGCCACGACTATTGCCGCAAATACAAGCGCACAGCCTATAAATTCTCTGCCCGTGAGTGTATTGCCCGAAATAAGCCAACCGCCCAGCGCCGCAAAAACGCTTTCAAGGCTCATAGAAAGTGATGCGACCGACGGCTCGGCGTACTTCTGCCCCACAATTTGCAGGGTATAGCCAACACCGCTTGAAACTATGCCGAGGTAAAGTATCTGCGGGGCGGCGGCAATAATATTTTCCATTGTCGGGCGCTCAAAAATTACCGCGAACACAGCCGATAAAGCTCCCGCAACGGTAAACTGCATTACGGAAAGCTTTACGCCGCCCGTAAGCCCCACAAATTTATCAACCGATATAATCTGCCCCGCAAAGCAAAACGCGCAGATAAACACCAATATATCGGCAGTGTAAATTCCGCTTATTCCGCCCGATAAGCAGAGCATATAAAACCCTACCACCGCAACGGCAACGCTCGCCCAAATAACCGGGCTTACCTTTTTGCCGAAGAAGAAGGAAAGTAGCGGCACAAACACAACATAAAGCGCGGTTATAAACCCGCTGCGCGCCTCTGCCGCAGCACCCGCGGGGTATGCGCTTATTCCGAACTGCTGAAAATTGACCGATATTGCAAGCATTGCGCCGCAAACCGCTCCGGCTGTTATGTACTGCTTCTTAAGCGCTTTATCCAGCGGAAAAAAGTGCTTTTCTTTTTTAAAGGAAGTAACCTTGTAAAATATATAGAGCGCCGCCGCGGCTATTAAAGAACGCAGCGCGTTAAAGGTAAGCGGGGGCACAAGCTCGCCGCCGTCCGATTGCGCCACAAAAGCTAAGCCCCATATAAGGGCGGTAAGGCAAAGTATTAAGCTTCCCTTTAAATTATTTTTCTTCATTGTTCAGCTTCTCTTTTCTCATCGTGAGGGATATTCGTTTTTTCGGCACATCAACGCTAAGCACCCAAACCTTGACCACATCCCCGACCTTTAAAACCTCAGATGGGTGCTTTATAAAGCGGTTTGTTATCTGTGATATGTGCACAAGTCCGTCCTGATGCACACCTATATCAATAAACGCGCCGAAATCTATTACATTGCGCACCGTGCCCTTTAATTCCATTCCGGGCTTCAGGTCTTCCATGGACATAATGTCCTGCCTTAACATAGGCGCGGGCAGCTCGTCGCGCGGGTCTCTGCCCGGGCGCTCAAGCTCCTTTACAATATCGTTAAGGGTGGGCACACCTATTTCAAGCTCGCGCGCGGTTTCCTCTGCGCCCTTTGCCTCTACCTTTTCGGCTAAACCAACGGCGCTGCCGTTTTTAACATCGCTTTCCGAATAATCGCAAAGCTTTAAAAGCTTTTCGGCTGCCGCGTAGCTTTCGGGATGAACGCCCGTGTTATCAAGCGGCTGTCTGCCGCCTGTTATGCGCAAAAATCCGGCGCATTGTTCAAAGGCTTTGGGCCCTAATTTCGGCACCTTTTTAAGCTGCGCGCGAGAGGTAAATTTGCCGTTTTCTTCCCTATAGGTCACAATATTTTTGGCAACCGCAGCGCCGAGACCCGCCACGCAGGATAAAAGCGGAGCAGACGCGGTATTAAGGTCTACCCCCACGGAGTTTACGCAATCCTCCACCACGCCGTCAAGCGCGCTGCCCAACTGCGCGGGCGGCATATCGTGCTGATACTGCCCTACGCCTATAGCCTTCGGGTCGATTTTAACAAGCTCTGCCAGCGGGTCCTGCAATCTTCGCGCAATGGAAACGGCGCTGCGCAGGGAAACATCGTAATCGGGGAATTCCTCAGCCGCTAACTTTGAGGCGGAATAAACGCTCGCACCCGCCTCGGACACTACCATATACGAAAGCCCGTCGTTCAGCTCTTTTATAACCTCGGCGGCGAAAACCTCGGTTTCGTGGCTCGCCGTTCCGTTGCCTATGGCGAAAACCCTGACGGAGTGCTTTTTAACAAGCGCCTTAATTATCGCCTTTGCTTCTTCAACCTTGTTTTTCGGCGGAACGGGGTATATAACTCCCGTATCGAGCACCTTTCCCGTGCCGTCCACAACCGCCACCTTGCAGCCCGTTCTGTAGCCGGGGTCAAGCCCTATTGTCACCTTATCCTTAACCGGCGGCTGCATAAGCAGCTGACGAAGATTGGTGGAAAATACCTTAATGGCTGAATTACTCGCCTTTTCGGTTAAAGCCGCCCTTATTTCCCTTTCGACAGATGGGAAAATGAGGCGGTTATATGCGTCGGTCGCCGCCGCTCTTACGGTCTCGGTGGCGGGCGAGCCTTCTTTTATATGATTTTTACCTATAATAAACATCGCTTTATCGCTGTCAAGCTCAAGCGATACCTTTAAAATTCCCTCTTTTTCGCCGCGGTTAATTGCAAGCACGCGGTGGTCGGGAATTTTAGCGACCGATTCGGAATAATCCTTATACATTTCGTAAACGCCGGTGTCCTCTGCCGCTGCCTTTACATTTAAAATGCCGTGTGCCGAGCATACAAAGCGCAGGCGCTTTCTTATATCCGCGTCGTCCGATATTTTCTCAGCGATTATATCCATAGCGCCCGCAAGCGCGTCCTCTGCCGTTTCAACGCCCTTTTCCTCGTTTATGTAGTCGGCGGCCAGTGCTATCGGCTCAGGTGTCGCGGGGCTTTGCTCATAAATCAGTTCTGCCAAGGGTTCAAGCCCTTTTTCCTTTGCAACGCTCGCCCGCGTTTTGCGCTTTTTCTTGTAGGGTCTGTAAATATCGTCAAGCTCGGTCAGGGTCTTTGCGCTATCGATTGCGGCGGATATTTCCTCCGTCAAAGCGCCCTGCTCCTCTATCGACGCCTTTATCTTTTCCCGCGTTTCGTCCATATTGCGCAGGTATTTAAGCCTTTCGTCAAACTCACGCAAGACCTGGTCATCAAGCGAGCCTGTGGCCTCCTTGCGGTAGCGCGCGATAAAGGGTATTGTGTTGCCCTCGTCTATCAGCTTTACCGTGTTTTCAACCTGAAAGGGTTTAAGCGAAAATTCCTCTGTTAATGCTTTTAGTATATCCATTTTGTCACCTGTTGCTGTTTTCTATTATTTTTTCGGCAGTTTTAAGCCCGTCCGCCGCAGCGGACATTATTCCGCCGGCATATCCCGCTCCCTCGCCGCAGGGGTAAACGCCGCGGCAGGAAACGCTGCAAAGCTCTTCGTTCCTTACTATTCTTACAGGGGAAGAAGACCTTGTTTCGGGGGCGGTAAGCACCGCCGATTTATCGGCAAAGCCCTTTATTTTGCGGTCGAAAAGCATAATTCCGTTTTTAAGCCCCGACAGTACAAATTCGGGGAAAATACCGCCGAAATCGGACACAACGGGTTTTGGCTTTACGGTGGGTTTAACGCGCGTAAATTCCGCCTTTTCGCCGAAAACAAACGCCCCCACCGTGCTTACGGGCACGCCCCCGCCCGCAATATTATATGCCGCTTGCTCTATTTTTCTTTGAAACTCGCAGCCGCCCAAAACGTCGCCCTCAATATCCTCGGGCAGCACACTTACCAAAAGCGCGCTGTTTGCGTTTACTCCGTCGCGGCGGCTTCGGCTCATACCGTTTACGGCAATGCCGCCGTTTTCACTCGAGGCGTTTATAACCTCGCCCCCGGGGCACATACAAAAGGTGTATACTCCCCTGTTATCGGGGTGAGCGGAAAGCTTGTAATCCGCCGCCGCAAGCGCGGGGTGGTTAGCAAAATCACCGTACAAGGCGCGGTTTATATCGCTTTGCAGATGCTCTATTCTTACCCCCACGGAAAACGGCTTTCTTATAAGCTCAAATTCCTCGGTTATAAGCATATTAAAGGTATCTCTTGCGGAATGACCCGTTGCAAGTATCAGCGTATCGCAGGTAATTTCATTGCCGTCGGTGGTAACTGAATAAATACCGCCGTTTCTGCGGTTTATTTTATCCAACCGCGCGCCGAAGCGCACCTCGCCGCTAAGCGCCGTTATCTCGTTTCGTATGCTTTTAACCACGCCCGACAATATATCCGTTCCGATATGCGGCTTTGCGTCGGTCAATATTTTTTCGGGCGCGCCGTGGCTTACAAATACCTTTAAAATTTCGCGGCAGCGGCTGTCCTTTATTCCGGTATTCAGCTTTCCGTCAGAAAAAGTACCCGCGCCGCCCTCGCCGAACTGAACGTTCGATTCGGTATTTAAAGCCCCGCCCGCAAAAAAGCTTTCAACATCGCGTATGCGGGTATCAACATCCTGCCCGCGCTCAAGCACCAATGGGCGCATACCCGCGCGCGCCAGCGCCAAGGCGGCAAACATTCCCGCCGGGCCGAACCCCGCAACCACAGGGCGCGCGCTTAATTTACCCACCTTTTGCCAAATGTACTCGCTATCGCGGTACAATTGCGCGCCGTTTTTTTCAAACCTTTTGTCATTTTCGGTGGAAACAAGCAGCGAGCAGCAAAAATGAACGTCGTTTTTATGCCGCGCGTCCACCGATTTACGAAAAAGCGAAGCACTTTTAATATTTTTCCTGTCGGTTTTAAGCGCCTTTGCCGCAGCATATGTCAAATCGGAAAAATCGTAATCAAGCGGCAGCTTTACATTATTTATTATCAGCATTTGTTGTTCGCTCCCGCAATATTTTCCGCGGCGCAAAGCGCGCTGGACCATGCCCACTGCAAATTAAAGCCGCCGCAGTCGCCGTCAATATCCAGTATCTCGCCTATGGCATAAAGGCCTTTATTATCGCAGCTTTCCATTGTTTTGCAATTAAACTGCGCCGTATCAAGCCCGCCCGCAGTCACCTGCGAATTGGCAAAGCCCGTAGTGCCTGTAATTTTAAAACGCATATCCTTTAAAAGCGCGGTTATCCGCTTTATATCCTGCCGTGTTAGCGTATTTACGGAATTTGACAGCCCCAAATCAGCGTTCTTTATAATTATCTGCCCGAGCCGCTTATTAAGCATACCCGTGAAAAATTCGTCCAGTCTGCGTTCTTTCAGCCTTTCAGCCCTTATATTAAGCTCCTCTTCAAGCGCGGAAAAATCTATGGCGGGCATAATATCAAGCGATATTTCACAGCCGCCGTTTCTCTCCGCCGTGCCCGAAAGCTGCAATATCGGCGGGCCTGAAAGCCCATAATCGCAGAAAAGCACCTCGCCGTACTCTTTGCGCAATACCTTTCCGCCTTTGAGCAATGAAACATCCGCGTTGATTTTTATGCCTTTAAGCTGCTTTACAATATCAGTAGGGGTTTTAAGCTGAACAATTGCGGGCAGGGTTTCCACCGTATCAAACCCCGCTTTTTTCATAATTTGAAAAACAGACCCCGAGCAGCCGTATTTTTCGCCGCCCGAAAGCAGCCCCGCCGCAATTATTATGTTCTTTGCCAAAAAGCTCATATTTCCCGCAATTACCTTGTAAAGCCCGCCTTGAACCTGAATATTGGTAACCGCCGTTTCGGTGCACACCGTAACGCCCAGTTCCTCCGCCGCAAAGCGCAGGCAATCAACAACCGAAGCTGCCTGAAGCGACGCGGGGTAAGCCTTATCCCCCTCAAACACAAAATCCACGCCGATTTCCTTGAAAAACTCTTCGCAAACCGCTTTGTCAAAGCGGGTAAGCGCATATTCGGCAAAATCGGGGTGCTTGCCGTGGTAGCGGGAAATATCAATATTCTTATTTGTTATGTTGCACCTGCCGTTACCCGTTGCGGCAAGCTTTTTGCCCACGCGCGGCATTGCCTCTAAAAGCCTTACGCTTAAATTACCGTTTCGCTTTTTAAGTGCCACTGCCGCGCAAAGCCCCGCAGCGCCGCCGCCTATAATAATCACATCGTTTTTCATAATCAGTGCCGTTCTTCAAAATTTGAGTAGGTCTCACAAAAGCGCGCCTGAAAGGACGGTTCTTCGTTTCCTGCGTATAAATGGGATATATCTCCGAAACCGCACATACGGAAAGCCGCCTTGCCCTGCTCGCGCTCTTCGGTTACAAGGGTAGTAACCGAGCTTGGCAGCGCGCAGAAATTATGCCACAGTACCACAGGCGAAATTCCGAGCAGATGCGAAAGAATTACGCACTCGACCCCGAAATGGCAGAAAAGCGCTACCGTCTCGCGGCTTTCACGCTCTACCTTATATATATTACCGTTCCGCACATAGCCGTGCTTTTTTGTTATTTCGTCAATCCCGCCGCAAACAGCCTTGTATTTTTCCTCAACATTTCCGCTTTGCATAAGCGGCGTTTTAAGCCATTTTTTATTATCGTAATAATCGTTTTCAGTCACCCAAAAGCTCGGCAATAAATCCCACGGAATACGCTTGTTGCCCGTATCGGGGTCGATTATATACCCGTCAAATTCCCTTAGCCAATCGCATATTTCGGCGGTTTTGCCGAGGGCTTTCAATGTAGGCTCGGCGGTGGCTTTGGCTCTGCCTAAGGGCGAACAGTAAATATCGCCTATATTCTGCTTTAAAAGCCTGTCTCTTAAAAGCAGAACCTCGCGTTTACCCTTTTCGGTAACCGAATCAATTTCATAATCGGGGTCGCCGTGGCGAATTATCAGTATTTTCATATTTCGGTTTCCTCCTTATATCCCGCCTTTTTAAGAATTTTTATATCCTCTGCGGTGGGGTTATAAATATCGGGACGGCGCTCCTTTGTTATAAGCAGCGATTTTATTCTGCGCCATTCGGCAATTTTTGCGTGATTACCCGAAAGCAGCACCTCGGGCACTTCTTTTTCGTGCCACACGGCAGGGCGGGTATACTGCGGGTATTCAAGCAGCCCCGAAAAGTGGCTTTCCTCTTCAAAGCAAATATCATCCGATAAAACGCCCGGTAACATTCTGCACACTGCGTCCGCCACCGTGAGCGCGGGGAGTTCTCCGCCTGTTAAAACATAATCGCCTATTGATATTTCCTCGTCCACTATTTCTTCAATAACGCGCTCGTCAACACCCTCGTAATGCCCGCAAATCAGCATTACGCGTTCAAGACGGGATAATTCCCTTGCTTTTTCTTGGGTAAACTTTTCACCCTTGGGCGACATATAAATAACGCGCGGCTTTTCCTCGGTTTCGGAAACAAGGCTTTTGTAGCAATTGTAAATGGGGTCTGCCGCCATTATCATTCCCATTCCGCCGCCGTAGGGCATATCGTCCACCTTATTGTGCTTATTCCCCGCAAAATCGCGTATATTCGTGCAAACTATTTCAACCTTTTCGGATCTGCGCGCCCTGCCGATTATGCTTTCGCTCATAACAGTTTCGCACATTTCGGGGAAAAGGGTAAGAATATCAATCCTCATCGTCAAAAATTCCTTTCATCGGGCGAATAATAACCCGCCCGTTTTCAGGCTCTGCCGATACGATAACCTCGTCTATCGCGGGAATCAGGTATTCCTTATTGTTTTTGGTTATATGCCATACGTCATTAGCGCCGGTAGCCGAAACGTCCGTCACCGTGCCGTATTCTTCACCGCTGTCCGCGTCATACGCGGTGCAGCCTATTATATCTTCAACGAAATATCTGCCCTCGGGAAGACAAGCGTCCTCGCGGTCGATATAGACCGTTTTTCCGCGCAGTTTCTCCGCCTGCTCGATAGTTTCGGTATTTTTAAAGCTTGCAATTACAACGCCGCCGTGCGGCTGCGCTTTTAAAACGGTCACGCTGTTTTCACCGTTTTCATCAAGATACAGTTTTTTAAAGCGCGTAAGAAATTCGCCCGAATCAGCCCACGGCTGTATTCTTACCATACCTCTGACCCCGTGCGTGCCTACAATTTTACCCGTTTCAAGATATTTTTTAATCATAAATCCTCCGAAAGAAAAAGGGGATCGGACAAGCGCTGTCCGACCCCTTGGTAATCAGTCTATTTCAACCGATATTCTGCCGTTTTCCCTGTTGGCGGCGGCGCGCATTACAACACGAATAGCCTTGGCAATTCTGCCCTGCTTGCCGATAACGCGGCCCATATCATTTTCAGCAACATGAAGATGATAAACGGTAACGCCTTCCTCATTCGGCTCATCAACAGTAACGTTTACCTCTTCGGGCTTTTCAACAAGCCCCGAGGCAATGGAAATAAGAAGCTCTTTCATTGTTCTACCTCACAAGAATATTAGAGAACGCCGTTCTTTTTAAGCAGCGCCTTTACGGTATCTGTGGGCTGAGCTCCGTTGGATATCCATTTTTTAGCCTTCTCGGCATCGATGTTAACGGCTGCCGGATCCTTTGTGGGATCGTAGGTGCCTATCTCTTCGATAAAGCGGCCGTCGCGCGGATATCTGGAATCAGCCACAACAACGCGGTAAAAGGGAGCCCTTTTTGCGCCCATGCGGCGAAGTCTGATCTTTACTGCCATGGTATTACACCTCCGTATTCATAATATCTATGTTTAAAATATGTGTTTCAGCCTATTTGGAGCAACACCTATTCTAAAGACCCATTCCGTTTTTGCCCGATGTTCTCAGGTTATGCATCATTCGGCGCTTACCGCCCTTTGTGTTCATCTGCTTGAACATCTTTTTCATCTGCTCGTACTGGCGCAAAAGCTTATTGACATCCTCTACCCTCATACCCGAGCCCGCGGCTATTCGCCTGCGGCGCGAGGCGTTTATAATATCGGGCTTTTCGCGCTCTTTTTTTGTCATGGACTTTATGATTGCCTCAATGCGGAGCAGCTGACGGTCGTCAATATCAACATCGCGCAGCTGTTTATCCATTCCCGGCAGCATTGAAAGTATGCTCTTTAAAGAGCCCATTTTCTTTATCTGGCGGAACTGCTCCAAAAGATCGTTCATATCAAAGCGGTTTTCTTCAAGCTTTCTTGCTGCCTCCTCCGCCTTTTTCTGATCCATTTCGCTTTCCACGCGCTCTATAAGCGAGAGTACATCACCCATTCCGAGTATTCGTGACGCCATTCTGTCGGGGTGGAATTCATCAAGCTCATCGAGCTTTTCGCCTACGCCTGTAAACATTATCGGCTTGCCCGTAACCGCTCTTACAGAGAGCGCCGCGCCGCCGCGGGTATCGCCGTCGAGCTTTGTTAAAATAACGCCGTCGATTTCAAGGATATCGTTAAACGCCTTGGCAATGTTTACCGCGTCCTGACCTACCATTGAGTCTATAACAAGCAGTATGTCATTGACCTCAACCGCTTCGGTTATGCGCTTAAGCTCCGCCATAAGCTCGTCGTCTATATGAAGTCTGCCCGCTGTATCAAGTATTACGAAATCATAGCCGTAATCTCTCGCATGGGCTACCGCCTTTACCGCGGTTTTTTCGGGCTTTTCGGTCCCCATTTCAAATACCGGGGTATCAACCGCCTTACCTACCACCTTCAGCTGTTCAATAGCCGCGGGACGGTAAATATCGCAGGCGACAAGCAACGGTCTGTGCCCCTGCGCCTTTAAATACTTCGCAAGCTTTGCGGAATGGGTGGTTTTACCCGAGCCCTGAAGACCGCACATCATAATGACGGTGGGAATTTTATTTGATATTTTAAGTCTTGCCTGCTCGCTGCCCATAAGTGCGGTAAGCTCTTCCTTAACGATCTTAACGACCGTCTGCGGAGCGGTAAGGCTTTCCATGACATTTTCGCCTATGCACTTTTCGGTGACGGCATTCGTAAAGTCCTTTGCAACCTTATAGTTAACATCCGCCTCCAAAAGCGCCAAACGCACCTCACGCATTGCGGTCTTAACATCCGCCTCGCTTAATTTCCCTTTGGAACGCAGGCGCTTGAACACGCCGGACAGCTTATCGGATAAATTATCAAACGCCATTTACACACACTCCTAAAGCTTTTCTATAATTTCGGCAGCCTTTTCCGCCGCTTTTTTATCCCCCGCCTTTAAATCGGAAGCTAAAGCTCGCAGCTGTTCAAAGTGCTCGCAATAGCGGCATTTCTCTTCAAATGCGTTAAGGCTTTTAACCGCACGCTTTATCTGGTCATTTACACCCTGGCGGGTTATGCCCTCGTTTTCGGCGATTTCGGAAAGCGACAAATCATCGTTATAATAATAGGCAGTCAGCTTTCTCTGCTTTTCACCCAAAAACGCGCCGTAAACATCCAGCAAAGCGGAAATATGCAAATTTTTTTCCATAAAAGCACCTCACCTGTAAAGTTCAGAGCTTTACAGGTGAGATTATATCATATATTTACCGGTATGTCAAGTATTTTTCTTTACAGCCTCTTTAATAATTGCCTCCAGTGCCGAAATATCCCCTTCATTGATATATCCGTCGCGGTTTATATCGGCATAGGGTGCGTATTCTGCCTCGGTTCTGCCGTTGATAAGCAATGTGAGCGTTGCGGTATCCGCCTTATCGACAGAGCCGTCGCCGTTTACATCGCCCTTTTCTCTTGCTGGAATTTCAAACATAAAGAGCTTGATATAAGCGATATCCGCCGCTGTTATACTGCCGTCGCCGTCAACATCGTAAAACGCATTATAAGCTGTGTTTGCCTCGGCAGCCGCCTTTTTGAGCTTTATAAGGTCAAGAACATCAACGCTGCCGTTAAGATCCACATCGCCCGTAACGCCCGCCTTGAAGGAGGTATCCTCGGCTCCGCGGGTAATAGTGATTGCTCCGTTTATGTATGTCCATTCCTTATTATCGGGATTGAAAACGCAGATATCTCTGTGACTAAGCTCAAAAAGCGCTTTGTTTTTAATTATGACGGTATTGTCATCGGGATTATAGTTCTTTGAAAGAGCAATATCCGCGCTGCCAATTCCGAAATGCTTTTCAAGAAGCGCCGCAGCCGAGCCGACTATCGGCGGAAATACCGCCGCAAAGGTCAAAATTGCAAGGATTATCGCTAAATATTTTTTCATTCGTCTCACAATACCTTATTTATTTTTGGAGGATGTGAAAAAATTAATAAACCTGTGCTTTTGTTATTCCTTTGTTGACTTTATTTCTTATTCCTCGGGCATATCCCAGTTGTGCCATACCGCCTGAACATCGTCGTTTTCTTCAAGCATATCAATAAGCTTTTCCATTTTTGCAGCGGTTTCCTCGTCCTCTATTGTCGACATAGTCTGCGGAACATATTCGACCTCGGCGGATAAAAAGCTGTAGCCCGCCTTTTCGAGCGCGTCACGAACCGTGCCGAGCTCGTTCGGATCGGTAGAGATTTCAAAAACATCGCCGTCAAAATTAAAGTCGTCCGCTCCCGCTTCAAGAGCCGCCTCCATAACGGTGTCCTCATCGAGCCCTTCCGCCTCGATTTGAATAATGCCCTTGCGGTCGAACATAAACATTACCGAGCCGCTCTGACCTAAATTTCCGCCGCATTTATCGAAATAATGGCGCATCTCGCCCGCAGTCCTGTTGCGGTTATCGGTAAGGGTCTCAACAACCACTGCCACGCCCGAGGGACCGTAGCCCTCGTATATTAACTCCTCGTAATTATTCGCTTCGCCGTCGCCCGCCGCTTTTTTAATTATTCTTTCAATATTTTCATTGGGCACATTCGCCGCCTTTGCCTTTGCTATTGCGTCCTTCAGCTTACTGTTTTCATTGGGGTTTGCACCGCCGGTTTTAACTATAACCGAAATTTCGCGGCCTATTTTTGTAAAAACTTTAGCCTTTGCCGCATCGGTCTTCTCCTTTTTACGCTTGATGTTGTTCCATTTGGAATGTCCTGACATTGTAACGCTTCCTTTCAGTATAACCATATTATATTCAGTCTGTCGATAAACCCCAAAGTCCATTCTTGCGGCGTTTACGCCGCATTTACGTTTTTCCGCTGACATGCGCGGCGGAAAAACACCTTGTAAGCGAAAAATAGCTTTAAAAGCTATTTTTCAAGAACACTGGGGTGGTATTGGCGGGGATAGAGTGCAGTCAAAAATCTCCGATTTTTGCGAACGGCATTCCCGTCCAAAAGCGTGTTGACTTTTTCGACGCGCTTTATTATTTTATCACATATCTTTATTCTGTTCAAGTGCTTTTTCGCAGATATTATCAACATCCGCCATACTGCCTATTTCTCCGCACAGTCTTCTTAATGCCGCAGCGCCGTTCAAGCCCTGCATATACCAAGCGGCGTGCTTTCTCGCCTCAAGCACGGCTATATGCGGGTCTTTATATTCGCTCATAAGCGCAACCTGCTTTTTCAGCACCTCAAGTCGCTTAAAAAGCGGCGGTTCTTGATAGGGCTTTTTTTCAAAATACGCGTTTATTTCGGCAAAAATAAATGGGTTGCCCTCTGCCGCCCGCCCGACAGACACCATATCGCACCCGGTCGCCGAATACATATACTCCGCACTTTTGCCGCCCGTTACATCGCCGTTTGCAATAACGGGGATTTTTACGGCTTTTTTAACCTCGGCTATGGTTTTATAATCTATTCCCGGGGCGTACATCTGCGGGCGGGTTCTGCCGTGAACGGTTATTGCCGCCGCTCCCGCGTCTTCGCATATTTGCGCCAAATACACAGCGTTTATGTTCTCATTATCATAGCCCGTCCGCATTTTCACGGTTACGGGAATATTCACTGCCTTCACAACCGCCGCCACTATTTTTCCCGCCGAAAGCGGCTCCTTCATAAGTGCGCTGCCTCCGCCGTTTGAAGCTACCTTCGGTGCGGGACAGCCCATATTTATATCAATAAAATCGGGATTAAAGCGCAAGGCAGCCCTTGCCGCCTCCGCCATTATTTCGGGGCTGTTGCCGAAAAGCTGCGAGCCGAACGGCCGCTCCTTATCGGACGCGGTAAGCAGCGCCGCCGATTTTTTATCGTTAAGCACAATGCCGCGCGAGCTTGTAAGCTCGCCCACGGTAAATGCCGCACCGTAATAGCGGCACAGCTCACGCATTGCGCGGTCGGCAACGCCCGCCATCGGCGCTAAAGCCGCATAGCCTTTAATTTCAATGCTTCCTATTTTCATAATTATTTATAACACACCGTCAAATAATACGAATCTGTTTTTTCGGTTTCAAAGTGATATCCCAAAAGCTTCGCTTCAAGCAGCCCGCCGCCTACAAGCGATAATCCCGCCGCGTCCGAAAGAACGCCGCCCTCCGCCTTTATATACGCCTCTTTCATCGTCCAAAGGGTGAAGAATCGGTTTTCGGAATCCGCAGCGTTCACAAAGCCGCATTCCTCGGGAGAAAAAAGCATATATTTTTCGCGCTTTTTAAAGCCGAGCGGCACTTGAATATCAATGCCTATCGGTTTATCCGAAACGGCAGCCGCCGCAAAATCACCCGAATGGGAAATACCGATGAAGCAAAAATCGCAAAGCGGCTTGCCGTTAGGATTATATTTGATTTCAAACGAATCCCTTCCGTAAAGCCGCTTTATCATTTTAAAAAGCAGTATCCTGCCCGCAAGCGTGCGCTTTATATCGGCATCTTTGCAATTTTCAAGTCTTTTTTTAAGCTCATAGGGTTGCAGCGCGGCTGCTGTGCGGTATTCTTCATCGGGTATATTGCGAATATTTATTATTTCATACAGCATTTAAGAAATTTTCGCGTTTTTGTAAAGAAAATCGGCAACCTTTTCGCTTACGGTCATATACTCAAAATAATACTCGCCGTAATAGCTTTTAACCGTATCTGCGGATACCTGCGAATTGTTTATGCTCTTAACCGTCTCGTCAATCTTTTTGCTGACTTCCTCATCCTTGAGCCCAAGCTTTTCGTTATCAAGTATCGAGTAAGCCACCATCTGCTCATCCATTGCGGGCTTGATCTTATTGGTCACCATATCCTCCTTGAAGGAATCCTCGGTCATATTGTTTGAGGTGAGGTATGTCGCAAGGTCAACGCCGTAGCTGCTCTTCAGATTCTGCTCCACCATATTTTTATATGAGCCGTATATCGTGTCGATTTCCGTCTGCGGATATTCCTTGATTTTTGAATCCTTTTTAACCGTGTCTAAAAGATAGCTTTTCACCGCGCGCTCGGTCACGTCGGCGGTGTATTCATCGAGCGATTTAAAGCCGAGCTCCGAATAATAATCCTCGGGTTTTCTTTCCTCATCGGTTTTAACATAATTTATTTTAACGGTAAAAACAACCGCCTTGCCCGCAAGCTCTGTCGAGGAGTAGTTTTCGGGGAATTTAAGGTTCAGATCCACCGTATCGCCTATCTTTTTGCCGATAAGTCCGCTTTCAAAGCCGTCTATAAAGGAATTTGATCCGATTGTTAAATCGTAGCCCGCAGCCGTGCCGCCGTCAAAGGCGACTCCGTCCTTTTTGCCGGTATAATCTATGTTCGCGGTATCGCCGTTTGCAACCGTACCCTCGGTTTTTTTGACATACAGATTGTTTGACGATACATCCGAGGAAATCATGTTATCGTAATATTTCTTGAATTCGTCCGATTTTGTATCAACCTTTAAGCCCTTGTAATCCGCAAGGGTTATATACTTTGAAAGCTTATCGTTATAAAGCTGCCTTTTGGCTTTTTTGCCGCAGCCCGTAAGACCTAAAACGGTCGCGGTTACCATTAAAAAACATATTAATCTTTTCATATTCCGCTCCTAATTTTTCTGTAATTCGCCCTTTGAGGCCGCCTTTAAATAGGCGTTTATAAAGCCGTCCAGATCTCCGTCCATTACACCGTCGATATTTCCGGATTCATAGCCGGTGCGATGATCTTTTGCCAGCGTGTAGGGCATAAATACATAGGAGCGAATCTGGGAACCCCAGGCAATTTCTTTCTGATCTCCTTTGATGTCTTCGATTCTTTCCAGATGCTCCCGTTCCTTAATTTCAACCAACTTGGAACGAAGCATCCGCATGGCGGTGTCCCGATTTTGAAATTGACTACGTTCGGTTTGGCAGGACACCACTACGCCTGTAGGCAGGTGGGTAATACGAATAGCAGACTCGGTCTTATTGATGTGCTGCCCTCCTGCGCCGCTGGAACGGTAGGTGTCCACCTTTAAATCTTCCGGCCTGATTTCAATCTCCATATCGTCTTCTATTTCTGGCATGACCTCCAGAGATGCAAAAGAGGTATGCCGTCTTCCAGAAGCATCAAAAGGAGAAACTCGCACAAGCCGGTGTACGCCGCTTTCCGAACGGAGAAATCCATAGGCGTTCAGTCCGGTGATGGAAAGAGAGACGCTTTTCATCCCCGCTTCTTCTCCCTCAAGAAAATCCAACAATTTAACCTGGAAGCCGTGGCGTTCTGCCCAGCGGACATACATGCGGTAGAGCATGGACG
>ERZ857998.2310-NODE-2310-length-18160-cov-3.824413_pt1 | contig 18160 bp, 10 predicted proteins | sample MGYA00519954_ERZ857998 | MGnify/ENA primary metagenome ERZ857998 (study PRJEB31778, sample SAMEA3449424) | human gut metagenome | biome: human gut; feature: human-associated habitat; material: faeces | place: United Kingdom | collected 2010/2012 ...
GGCGTCGTTCGACGAGCCGACGGCTTCGGTTACCGCTCCGGTCTGCGACGCGGCGTGACGCACGCCGAACCACTCGATCACGTCGGCCCACGCCTCGTCGCTCAATCGTTTGCGGTCGGCGGCGATCGTGGCGTAGACCGCGTCGTCGGCCTTGTCGCCGATGTAGCGCAGGGCGGCGTTGCGGTATTGGATGTCGCCCTTTTCCAGTGCGGCGAGCACGTAGGGCATCGCTCGGGTGCCTTCGGCGCGGACGATCACTTCGAGCGCCGCGCCGCGCACGTTGGCGCGTTCGCATTTGAGCAGCCGTTTGGCCGCCTTCACTGCGTCGCGTGCCGCGCCTTCGTCGACCATGCGGTCGAGCAGGCGCAGGTAGGAGTCGGTCGCGGCGGTTTCGTCACAGCCGTAATCCACAGCGCGGGCAGCCGCTTCGAGCGCCTTGGCCGAGGCGGCCGTGCCGCAGGAAGCCAGCGCGGGGTAGAGGGCCGCACGGGTCGCGTCGTCGGCGCCGTCGATCCAGCCCAGCAGGATCGGTTCGGCCGCTGCGGTGCGTTTCTCCCCGAAGGCATAGGCCAGCGCAGCGCGCTGCGCATCGCTAAGGTCGCTGCGGCGTGCGAGCGACAACAGGGTCGCTTCGCTGTCGGGAATGGAGATCAGCGCGCGCAGGACGGGGTCGCCCAGATAGGGGTCATCGATGTAGGCGGCCAGTGCGGCGGCATTGTCGGCCGTCGCGCAAAGTTGCAGCTGCGAGACGAGGAAGGCGCGGTTGGCGTCGTCCTTGCAGCGTGCCAGTGCGGCGAGCAGCCCCTCGCATACGGCGGGGCGCAGCTGCTCCCGTCCGGCGGCGGTGACGAAGCTCGCCACGCCGTTGAGGGCATACTCCACGGCGGCGTTCTCGCCCTGCGAGGCAGGGACGAGCATGTCGGCCAGGATGCCGACGCCTTCGGCGCCGGTGGCGGCCAGTTCGCCCATAATCTTGTCGTAATCCCCGGCAGTGGCGGCGGGAAGCTGCGCCAGCGCGTCGGCGACGACGGTTTCGACCGTACGCTGGCGTTCGTCGAGCGGTGCGGCCGTGACGTTCGCGGCGAAAAACAGCGCGAACGTCAGCAGGATCAACGTTTGTCTTATCGTTTTCATGAGGCGGTGTTCGTTACGGTTAGCGATGTTCAGATTTGCCACGGGCGGCGCATCGGCTGGTCGACGAGGCGGTTGGCCGCGTCGTCGCCGACGAAGAGCTGGCTGACGGGATCGAAATGCAGCGTGCGGTTGAGACGCAGCGCGCAGGCGCCCATGTTGACCAGCGTACAGCTGCGGTGGCCGATCTCCTCGTCGAGCGCGAAGCGCCGGCGCGTACGCACGCATTCCAGAAAATCGGTGTTCTGCGGCTCGGGATCGGGCAGTTCGGCCAGCTTCTCCATGACGTCGGGAATCGTGCAGCGGAACCCTTTGTAGACCTTGCCCAGCGGCCCTTCGATGTAGGGCGTGTCGTCTTTGCTCTCGAAACCCTCGCCTTCGAGTACGATCTGGCAGCCGTCGTCGTAGGTGTAGACGATCTTGCGCCAGATGCCCACGGCGTCGGGGTGCTGTTCGGGGGCGTCGACCTCGACCTTCACGGGCGACGTACGGTCCTTGCCCAGCAGATACTGTACGGGGTCCATGTAGTGCTGCCCCATGTCCGTAAGGCCGCCGCCGTCGTAATCCCAATAGCCGCGGAAGGTCTGGTGCACGCGGTGTTCGTTGTAGGGTTTGTAGGGCGCGGGGCCGAGCCACATGTCGTAGTTCAGTTCGGCGGGGACGCTCTGCGGCCGGAGGTTCTCCTTGCCGACCCAGTAGAATTTCCAGGCGAAGCCCGTGGCGCCCGAAATGGTCACTTTCAGCGGCCAGCCCAGCATCCCGCTGTCGACGAGTTTTTTGAGCGGTTCGACCGTCGTCCCCAGCCCGTAGAAGGTGTCCTTGAAGCGGAACCACGTGTTGAGGCGGAAGATGCGGTTGTTGCGCTTGACGGCTTCGACCACGCGGCGGCTCTCGCCGATGGTGCGCGTCATCGGTTTCTCGCACCAGATGTCCTTGCCCGCGCGCGCGGCTTCGACGGCCATGATGCCGTGCCAGTGGGGCGGCGTGGCGATGTGCACGATGTCGACGTTGGGGTCGGCGATCAGGTCGCGGTAGTCTTCGTAGGCTTGGAGCGTCTCGTTGAATTTCTTGTGTCCCAGTTCGACGGCCGAACGGAGATGTCGTCGGTCGACGTCGCAGACGGCCACCAGCCGGCAGCGTTCGTCGCTGGTGAAGTGGTATTTGCTTTTGCCGATGCCGCCCACCCCGATGATGCCCTTGGTGAGCTGGTCGCTCGGAGCCACGTGGTTGGGACCGCCGAGCACACGGCGCGGCACGACGGTCAGCAGCGTCGCACCGCCCAGCAGCTTGATGAAGTTTCTTCGATTGATACTCATGATATGATGTCGTTTAAGGTTCGCTTTTGCGGTTGTCCGTCTCTTCGGCAAAACTCGTTCGGGCCTTGTCGAAGAGACGGATATTTCCCGGCGTCGGGGTTTACAACGTTTCGAGGCGGAAGTTGCGCCACAGCACCTTGATGCCGCCGTCGTCGTGGATCTGCAAGGCGATGCGTCCCTGTGCCGCGCCGATCTTCGCGTCGCGGAAGTCGACCATCGGCTCGCCGTTGAGCCACGTCTGCACGCGGTCGCCCTCGACGCGCAGGCGCAGCGTGTTCCACTCGCCCTCTTTGAGGATCGATTCTTTCTCGTCGGAGATGGTCTGCAACCAGCCGCGGCCGTAGGATTCGTAGATGCCCGCCGTGTCGTGGTTGCGCGGCGCCACCTCGCACTGCCAGCCGTGAACCTTCACGGGAGGTTCGACGAACGAACGGAAGAAGAGGCCCGAGTTGCCGTTGGCCACCTGCTTGAACTCGACCGTCAGATCGAAATCGTCGTAATATTCGCGCGTGGCCAGATAGCCGTATTTCTTGTCGGGGCCGCTCTCGGAGACCAGATTGCCCGCATCGTCGACGTACCACAGTTCGGTACCGTACTTCTCCCAGCCCGTGAGATCCCGGCCGTTGAAGAGTTCGACCGTGCGTCCCGCCTTGCGCGGCAGCTCCTTGATCTTCACGTTGCGGAACGATGCCGGATAGCCGTGATCCTGCAAGCAGATCACACCGCGCCGCGCCAGTCCGTATTCGGGGGCGTCGGCCCATTTCCCGCTGTTCTTCAATGCGAACCACTCGTCGGTGTAGGCGTCGAATTCGAGAATTTTCTCACCGTTGAGCCAGTGCTCGACGTGGCCGTTGTCGTAGACGATGCGCGAGTTGTTCCATTCGCCCTGCGGATTGAGCCGCATCTTGGCGGCGTCGGGCAGGTGCATGGCGTAGTCGACGCCCAGCCGCTGCCACGGTTCGAGCTTGGTGGGGGCGTTGGTCTCCTCCCAGCCCGCTTCGTCGATGAGCTGGTATTCGGGCCCCGTGACGTAGGGCACCTTGAAGTAGGGGTCTTCGACCACGTGGTAGAGCATTCCGCTGTTGCCGCCGTAGGAGAGTTTCCAGTCCCAGTCGAGGATGAAGTTTTCGTACTGCTTGCGGGTGACGATGTAGCCCGACAGGTCGCTGCCGTCGCCGTGCGCCTGGATGCAGCCGTCGACCGCGCGCCAGGGCATGGTGAGCGAGTCGCCGTTGTAGTCTTTCCACGCGTCGAGCGTCTTGCCGTCGAAGAGCAGCTCCCAGCCGTCGGCGATCTCCTGCTCGCTGAGCGTGTTGTGTCGTTGTGCGCATCCCGTCGCCAGCAGCAGCGAGAGAGCGATGCCCGAAAGCGTCGGGCGCCAGTTGAAGTTCGAGATGAAGTTCATGGTTACGAATAGTTATAAAGGTTTCTCGGTCGGGGCGCCGGCCGGATCCTGGTCGGAAGGATTCGGTGCGGCTTCGAATTCAAAATTAGGCAATTCTTTCGGATTCTCTTCCCTTTCGGGGGAGAAATATAGACGGATATTTCTGTGAATATGCTGATAAAAAGCGGATTGACTATTTTTCGTTGTCCGTCTTATATAGATGCTCTTCGGCATCGAACAGCCCGATCCGGCGGATTCGCTCCTCGAATCCCTCCCTGTCGAGGGCCATGTTGCGGAGTTTGGTGCGGTAGGTATAGACGGTCGTCGGCGCGCAGTTCAGGAAGCGGGCGATACGGCCGCTGTCGGTGATGCCCAGGCGGATTGCGGCGAGGATGCGCAGTTCGGTGGTGAGGGAGCGCGGCGAACGGGGTTCGATCCGCGCTTCGGGAAGCAGCAGTGCGTCGACCTGTTCGATGAAGCGGGGGAAGATTTCGAGGAACGAGGCGTCGAAGCGGCGGTAGAATTCGGCGAACTCCTGCCGCAGGCTGTTTTGGGGCAGGCTCAGCCGGCGGATCAGCGCTTCGGGACTTTCGGTTTTGGCCTGGCGGCAGATCATGCGCCGCAGGTCGTCCAGCCGCGAGATATAGTAGACGGAGAGGTCGACGTACTGGCACACGTAACGATCCTTGATGCGGTTGGAGTCGACCAGCGCGGCGTTGATGTCGCGCACCCGGTCGCTCATGCGCGTCAGCTGCCGGTTCTTTTCACGGAGTTCGGCATTGGTGAGGGCCAGTTGCCGCCGGCTGTGCTGCAACCGCCGCCGCTGGCGGAGTGCGTTGGCGAAGGCTGCGGCGAAGGTGACCAGCAGCAGCGACGTGACGGCCGTCGTCCACAGCCGCAACCGGTTGCGCACGGCCAGGTCGTTGACCACAGCGCGGTTGATCGCCGTGGCGGCCGACGAAGTGAGGGGGATGCGGGCGCCCGATTTGCAGGCGAGCGCATCGTCGAGCGTGCGCTGCATGTAGCGCGAGGCGCGTTCGAGGTCGTTGCGCTCGAAGAGCCGCAGCGCGAGGTTGTAGAGCGAGAAGTAGGAGCGCGTTCCGGCTTGCAGGTCGGCGATGGCCGAGCGCGTGTAGTACTCGACGGCGCGCTCTTCCTGTCCTGCCTGTTCGGCGATCTGCCCCATGTCGTAATAGAGCACCGCCGTGTTCCAGGGGGCGAGTTCCTTGTGCCGGAGGGGTTCCAGCTCGGCATAAGCTTCGTCGTAGCGGCCGTTGTCGGCCAGTTCGAGCGCCCGTTCCCGAATGCGGGTGAATGCAGGAAGGGATTCGACGCCGATGCGGATGTGCCGGATGCGGCGCAACGAATCGAGCCATGCCCGGTGTTCGCCGGGATCGGTGGCTTCGGCCTGCCGCCGCCATACGATCGCATTGTACCGCGCATACCAGTTCCGGTATTCGAGCGTCGTCATTCCGGCCGTATCGATCTGCCGGAAGAGCGTCTCGGCCTGGTCGGTCAGTCCGCGTCCCATCAGGACGTCGGTCTCGGCCAGTGCGGCGATCCGTTCGAAGTTGTGCGATTCCCTGCTGCGGGCGAATGCGTAGAGGCTGTCGACGAAACGGGCGGCCGAGTCGAGTTCGTAGGTGACGAAGACCTGTTGCAGGTCGAGCAGTGCCCGAACGCGCTCTTCGTCGCTGCGTGCGGCCGTCAGGTTGCGACGGAGCGACGCGATGCGCCGCTGCCGTCCGGCGTCGTACTCCCCGCCGCGGAGCATCGCTTCGTCCAGCTCGTTCAGGGCGCGGAGCGTCTGCGGCGCATAGCCGTAGTCGACGGTCGGGGAGCAGGAGACGGCGAGAAGGCCGTACAGACATGCGGCCGTCAGAAGCGATAGGGTGCAGTGCGGTCGGATCATGGCGGAGTTCGGGGTTCCGAAGTTTGGGTTCCGACAAAAATACGAATAAGCGAGGGCAATGTCAAATTTTATTCGAACATTGCCGAGACGGAGTATCTAAGACGCAGCCGAAGATACGAAAAGTCGGGTGCAGAAGCAAATGACGATGCGATGCTGTCGGGATGAAATCGTTGAGATGAAGTTGGAATACGGGAAAATAAAGATGGAATCGCCTATTCGGGACACGGCTTTTCGTCGTGATTGTCGGAGACATCCGGTGGGGATGCCGCGTGTTCTGCGGAAGGGGCCGTACCGTGCGGATGTTCGGTTCCGCTGCGGGGCGGCGCCCTGTTTTTGTCAGCGGCGCTTGGCGGGAAATGGAAAAAATTTTATCTTTGTTTAGATTTATGCGAAAAACTCGGTCTGAACGACAGTCCGGCGTTAAAGAGTTTTAGGGATGCACGACAGGGCCATATGGAATAATTTCGAGCGGTTGTATATCGATTATCAGCCGCGGTTGATCGCCTATGCGCTGCGGTTCGTGGGCGATTCCGTCGAAGCGCAGGACTTGGTGCAGGATTGTTTCGTGAGACTGTGGGACGACTATGCCGAATTGGAGGAGGACGAGGCGCCGATGCTGCTCTTCACCATGATGCGGCATCGCTGTCTGAATTTTTTGAAGCACAAACGTATCGTCAGGGAGTATGCCGACCGTCAGATCTCCCGAATACGTCCCGACCGGAGGGGGGAAGAACGTCTCTATAATCTCTGTTTTTCCTATAACGAGGCCGAATACCCTTATCTTTATCAGGAGTTGGAGCGCGAGATCCAGCGTATCACGGATTCGCTTCCTCAGCGCTGCCGCGAGGTTTTCATCCTCAGCCGTTTTCAGGGGATGAAGAACCGGGAGATCGCCGAGCGGCTGCATATTTCGTTGCAGGCCGTCGAAAAGCATATCCAGAAGGCGCTCCGGATTTTTTCCGAGATGCTCGGCCGCGAGAATTCCCTCTATACGATTCTGATTCTGCTGTGGATGATGAACGCGAACCGCTGAGGCGGCGCGGTCGCCGAACTCCGTCCGATCCCGCAGGGTTCACGCCTGCTTCGGTCGGCGTTCGGAGTCGTCCTTTCATTTTTTTCAGGTCGCGGTCGGCAGCCGCGGCGGCTTGCCGTATCGGGCTTGCGCTCCGTGAATCCCGACCTGTTTCCGGCAGAAAATTTCACAGCTTCTTTCGGGGGGGGGAAGTTCTAACAGCGGATTTTTCCCCTGAACTTTTGATCCCGAAGGGCTTTCGCTGAGGCGTGTGCCGAACCGGACTCGTCCGGATTCCGTACATGCCTCGTCGTTCGCGCGACCGTTCCGGCGTGCGTCGGCTTCTCTTTTTTTATTCTTTATGTCGTGCGGTCGCGAAGATTGGGAACTGCCGGGACGGGCGGCGAACGGGCGTCGTAATAAAAATAGGTGCAGCCGGCGCGAACGAGCGGACGAAATGCCGGAGGAGCGTTTTTTTTCGATAAGGCAGGTTGGGTAAAGGCTCTTTGAGTTGTTATAAGATTTAGAACGAGCAACGAAAATACGGGCCATGAACGAACGGATCAGAGAGATCGCCCTCCGGTTTTTCGAGGGGACGATCACGGCGGAAGAGGAGTGCGAACTGTATGGATTTCTCAACGGAAATCCGCAGGGCCTCGCGCAGATGAGGGAGTGGGAGAGCTGTTGGAAGCGCGACCATGTTCCGCCGGCCGACGTGCTCGATTCGCTCGATTCGCTGAGGCGGAAGATTCGGCGGCGGCGTCCGCTGCGCCGTCTGTGGCTGCGTATCTCGGCTGCGGCCGCGGTGCTGGCGCTCGTCTCGACGCTCGTGCTGCATCTCCTTCCGGCAGAAAGGCCCGAACAGCTTTTTACGGTCGAGGCGCCGCAGGGCACGCACAGCCGTATCTCGCTGCCCGACGGTACGCAGGTGTGGCTCAATGCGGGATCGGCGTTGAGCTACGGATCGAGTTTCAACGAAACCTCGCGCGAGGTCTCCCTCTCGGGCGAAGCCTATTTCGAGGTGGCGCGCCCTGCGGCACTGCCGTTCCGTGTCGAAGCGCGCGGTTGTACGTTCACCGTTCTCGGCACGAAGTTCGACATCTCGGCCTATGCCGAAGATCCCGCCGTGACGGCTGCGCTGCTGGAAGGGGCGCTGCGTTTCGAGTCGGAGGACAAGCAGGAGGCGATGACGCCGGGCGATCTGGTCACTTACGACTGTGCGACAGCGACCGTGCGTCGGGAGCAGGTCGACGTGCGGCAGTACCGGGCATGGATCGACGGGGTGATCCGTTACGACGCCATTACGTTGCCGTCGCTGCTCAGGAGGCTGGCCCGCGAGTACGACGTGGAGATCGATCTGCGCACGCGCAGGTTCGACGATACGACGTTCCGCATCTCGCTCTCGTCCGCCCAAAATATCAAATCGGTCATGCGGGCGCTGTGCGACATCCTGCCCATTTCGGTCTCGTGCGAAGGCTGCCGCTATGTGGTGGACGCCCTGCCGCAGTGATGCCGCCGCTCCGATCCAACTGAAACCTGATTCACTAACTAACCTTAATCCTTAAACTTTATGCATTTACATCTACGATTCAGACGGATCGTCGCATTGGTCGCGGGGCTGTTGCTGACCCTGTCGATCCATGCGCAGGTCATTACCAAGTCGTTTCGGGGCGTTCCCCTGAAAACGGTGTTGGAGGAGGTCGAAAAGCAGACCGGCTACTCGTTCCTTTTCGAAAGCAAAGAGGTCGATGTCGACAAACCCGTCACGGCCTCATTCAAAAATGCAACGATCCAGACCGTGCTCGACAAAGTCCTGGACGGATCGCTGCGTTACACGATCAACGACAAGCTGGTGACCATTTCGCAGCGGCCCCGGCAGGGTGCGACCGTGGCGAAGGACGGTTCGGTGACACTCTCCGGTACGGTCATCTCCTCGTCGGACAACCAGCCCATCGTGGGGGCCAACGTCTATGTCGAGGGGACGACGCTCGGCGTGACGACCGACATCGACGGCAACTATTCGCTTACCGTGCCGGCCTCGACACGGCAGGTGACCTTCTCGTTCCTCGGCTACGACATGAAGAAGATCGCGGTCAAGGACAGCGAACTTTTCAAGCTGGTGACGCTCGTCGACGCCTCGAACGAATTGGAGGATGTCGTGGTCGTCGGCTTCGGCGTGCAGAAGAAGGAGTCGCTGGTGGGTGCCGTCCAGTCGGTCAAGCCCAGCGAGTTGCAGGTGTCGTCGAGCAACCTTTCGACCTCGTTCGCAGGTAAGATCGCCGGCGTGATCGCCGTGCAGAAGACCGGCGAGCCGGGCGCCGACGGGGCGAACTTCTGGATCCGCGGCATCTCGACCTTCGGTTCGGGACAGTCGCCGCTGCTGATTCTCGACGGCGTGGAGATCACCAGCCAGATGCTCAACAACATCCCGCCCGAGACGATCGAATCGTTTTCGGTGCTAAAAGACGCCACGGCCACGGCCCTCTACGGCTCGCGCGGCGCCAACGGCGTGATGATCATCACCACCAAGAGCGGCCGCGACTCGGAGAAGATGACCATCAACCTGCGCGCCGAGGTCGGCATGTCGGCGCCGACGCGCGTGCCCGAAATCGCCGACGGCGTCACCTTCATGGAGACCTACAACGAGGCCAGTCTCACGCGCGGACGTTCGCCGCGTTACAGCGACCAGAAGATCATGGGTACGCGGCTGGGGCTCGATCCGTATGTCTATCCCAACGTCGACTGGTACGACATGCTCTTCAAGGACGCTTCGTTCAACCAGAATTTCAACTTCAACATGACGGGCGGTTCCAAGAAGCTCGACTATTTCCTCAACGCCACGGCCTATAACGAGAACGGCATCGTCCGCAAGCCCGATATTTCGAAATACGACACGAACATCAACGCGCAGAAGTACCTCTTCCAGGCCAACGTCTCGGCCGACGCCACGCCGACGACGCGCGTGTCGCTGAAAATGAACACCCAGCTGCACTACCGCCATGCGCCGATCGAGGACGTCTCCGACCTCTTCAAGTATGCGCTGACGGCCATGCCCAGCGAATTCCCGGCCACGCTGCCCGGCGAATCGTCCGACACCTTCACGCGCTTCGGCGTGACCGACGCCTGGAACGGCAGTCTGTTCACCAATCCCTATGCCCAGCTGTGCCGCGGGTACGGCGACCAGTTCCGTGGCCATTTCACCTCGGCGCTGACCGTGGATCAGGATCTCGGGTTCATCACCAAGGGCCTGAGCGCGACGGGAATGGCGACCTTCTACAACCGCGTCTATTCGGCCGTCTACCGCTCGTTCACGCCGTTCCTGTACAAGCTGACCGATTACAGCATCGACGATGCGGGCAATTACAGCTACGTGAGCGAATCGGCCAACACGGGCACGACCTATCTGGGCACCTCGCGCGGCAAGGACGGCTACCGCGAGCTGGCCTTTCAGGTGAAGTTGGACTATAACCGCACCTTTAACGAGAAACACGACGTGGGCGCCACGCTGGTCTACCACCAGAAGGAGCGCATGATGCACATCTCCGACTCGGAGGAGTACGCCGTGCTGCCCTATCGCCAGCAGGGTCTGGCCGGCCGCGTCACCTACGGATTCGACAAGCGCTATCTGGTGGAGGCCAATTTCGGCTACAACGGCTCGGAGAACTTCGCGCCGGGCAAGCGCTTCGGCTTCTTCCCCTCGGTGGCCGCAGGGTGGGTCGTTTCGAACGAACCCTTCTGGCGCGCCATCAAGGATAAGGTGAATCTGCTGAAATTCCGCGTTTCGTACGGTCTGGTCGGCAACGACGTCATCTCGTCGGAGTATGCCGACCGCTTCCCCTATCTGACCACCGTCGATATGGATCAGGGGTACGACGTCTACATCGGCACGAACCATATTCGGAAATACGGACCCATCTTGTCGGTCTACGGCAATCCCGACGCTACGTGGGAGGAGAGCCGCAAACTCGACGTGGGCGTGGAGATCGGCCTGTTCGACAGCCTGAACATCATCTTCGACTGGTTCAAGGAGAAGCGTTCGGGCATCTTCATGCAGCGCGCGTCGCTTCCCTCGTCGTTCGGCATGTCGAACATCACGCCCTGGGCCAATATCGGCAAGGTCGACAACCGGGGCGTCGACATCTCGGTCGACTACAACAAGGCCTTCTCGAAGGATCTGATCCTTTCGCTGCGCGGTTCGTTCACCTACGCGCACAACGAGGTGGTCGAGATGGACGAACCCGCCTACAAATGGGACTACCTCTCGAAGGTGGGCCATCCGATCAACTCGATCAACTGCCTGATCGCCGAAGGACTGTTCCAGGACGAGGAGGAGATCGCCTCGTCGCCCTCGCAGGCCGCCTATGCGACGGAGTTCCCTCTCAAACCCGGCGACATCAAGTTCAAAGACCTCAACGGCGACCGTGTGATCGACGACAACGACAAGTGCTGGTACGGCAACCCGACCGTGCCCGAAATCATCTACGGATTCGGATTTTCGCTCAAATACAAGGGCTTCGACTGCTCGGCCTTCTTCCAGGGACAGGGCAAGGTGTCGATCATCATGTACGACTCCCATCCGTTCGGCACCAAGGCGACGCCGGGCGGCGGCCTGATGCAGTGGATGGCCGACGAGCACTGGCGCGAAGAGGCGCCCGATCCCAACGCCCGTTATCCGCGTCTGTCGCCCGAATGGAATACCAACAACACGCAGGCCAACTCGCTCTACGTGCGCAACGGCCGGATGCTGCGTCTGAAAAATGCCGAGATCGGCTATACCTACAAGTTCATGCGCGTCTACGTGTCGGGCACCAACCTGCTCACCTTCTCTCCGTTCAAGTATTGGGATCCCGAAAAGGGATCGGGCAACGGCCTGAGCTACCCGCTGCAACGCACGTGCAACCTCGGTTTCCAATTCACCTTCTAACCCTACAACCATTCGACAGATCATGAAAAAGATAATCAGCATACTCGCATTCACCTCATTGCTGTGCTGCTCGTGCGACTACCTCGACGTCGTGCCCGAAGGCAAGGCGACCGAGGAGGACATCTGGAAAACGACCGAGCAGGCCGACAAGTTCCGCTACTACTTGCAGACCTACATGCCCAATCTGATCGGCTACGACTGGTCGCCCGACCAGTTCGCCGGCGACGATTTCATAACGGGTGCGCGCGGCACGACCTACTACTTTTCGAGCAAGAGCCTCCTCTACAACGAGGAGACGTCGAGCAACACCTATTTCGGCCGCTGGGAGCCGAGCAGCGTGAGCGGCGGTACCAACTACGACATCTACCGGGGTATCCGCTACTGCTACTACATGCTCGACAACGTTTATAAAGTGCCGGTCATCTCGCCCGAGAACGCCGACCGTTATGCCGGTGAGGCGTGGTTCCTGATCGGCTACTACCACCAGTGTCTGCTCGAATACTACGGGCCGGTGATTCTGGTGAAACGATTTATCCCGATCGATGCGCCCGAAGAGGAGATTTTCGTACCCCGTACGCCCTACGACGATTGCGTGAAGTTCATCGCCGACTGCTACGACAAGGCGGCCGGACTGCTGCCCGAGACGGTCGTGCCGGCCGAACTGGGTATGCCGACGAAGATGGCGGCGCTCAGCTACAAGGCACGCCTGCTGCTCTACGCCGCCTCGCCGCTGGTCAACGGCAATCCCGATTACGTAGGATTCAACAATCCCGACGGTACGCCGCTGATGAACACCACCTACGACAGGGAGAAATGGAAGCTGGCGATGGATGCCGCCGAGGCGGCGATCCAGCTCTCGGAGAAGACCGGCCAGAACGGCGGCAAGCAGAATTACTACCTCTACACGAATATCGATTCGACGCTCGATGAATTCGAACAGGGCGTGAAGAACTACCACGGCACCTTCGTCGATCAGTTGTGGAACGGCGAGGAGTTCATCATGGCCAAAGGCGCGGAAACGGGCATTCAGAACATACAGCGTTACGGCGGACCGCGTTCGATCGCGGGCGACATGTCGAAAGGCTGGAAGACGACGTGCGTGCCGACGATGGAGGCCGTCGAAATGTACTACACCAAGAACGGACTGCCGCTCGAAGACGACCCGCTGACCAAGGACGCCGACCTCTACCGCGTCGCGCCGGGCGACAGCACGGCGCTGCTGCACCGCAACCGCGAACCCCGCTTCTACGCCTGCATCGGCTTCGACCGCGGGACGTTCGAGATCGACGGTACGACCATCACGCTCAAACTGCGCGGCGGCGAGCTGCACGGCAGCACGTTGAAGGAGACCGACGAGTATCAGAGCTGCACGGGATACGTCTGCCAGAAATGGATCAGCCGGACGAGTTACTACGACAAGTCGCTGAACACCTATACCTACACCCGCTATGCCTATCCCTATCTGCGGCTGGCGGAGCTCTATCTGAGTTACGCCGAGGCCGATTTCGAGTACAACGGATCGCTGAGCGGCAAGTCGCTGGAATACATCAATCGGGTGCGCAGACGTTGCGGTCTGCCCGATTTCGAGGATTCGTGGGCGCTTGCGGGCGGTATTCCCTCGGGCCAGAAACTGCGCAAGGTGCTGCATCAGGAGCGTTCGATCGAGTTCCTGTTCGAAGGCCGCCGCTTCCACGATCTGCGCCGCTGGAAGGAGGCGCCCGAGGTGATGAACAAGCAGCCGCGTTCGTGGAACCGCGACGCCAAGACGCAGGACGACTTCTATCAGGTGATCCAGGCCGCTCAGGGAGGCCGCGTGCGCGTGTTCGAATCGCCGAAGAGCTACTGGCTGGCCATTCCGCTGAACCAGATCAACAAGAATCCGCAGCTGGTGCAGAACCCGGGCTATTGAAAAACAGGATGATAACGCACATTAAATGGTGAAAAGATGAAAAGACTATTGATATATGCCCTCTGCATCGGGTGGGCCGCGACGACGGTCGGATGCAGCGATGACGACGAACGACCTGTCGCTTTCGAGGTGTCGCAGGATACGCTGTTGCTCGACAGCGATGCGGGGACGGTACATGTGATCGTTTCGGCTCCGGGAGCGTGGACGATCACCGATATTCCCGAATGGGTGACGGTGGTTCCGACCGAGGCGGACGGCTCGCGCGAAATCACGATCGACTATTCGGAGAATCTGGACGCCCTGCGTGAAGCCGACTTGAAGGTGACGTGCAACGGCGAGTTCCGCTACATCGGTATCGGGCAGGAGGGTAAGAATCTCGCCGCGGCGCCTACGAACGTACGGCTCTATGCCAAGAGCACCTCGTCGCTGACCTTCGCGTGGGACGATACGAACGCCGCACGCACCTACACGGTGCAGTGTGCGGACGCACCTTCGGAGGATGCCGAGCTGATGGCGCAGTATACCTACACGTGGACGACCAAATCGACCTCCGACAAGTGGCCCTACGACTATCCTACGCGCATGACCTTCCTCGGCCTGATGAAGGGCGGCGACCGTTCGGTGGGTTCGGAGGAGAATCTGATCCGCCCGGGCAAGACCTACTATTTCCGCGTGCGCGGCGGCGGTGCGAACGACGAGGCCAAGTGGTCGGAGTGGATTTCGGCGACGCCCGAGACGCGCACTGCACCTGCGGGCGAGATCTTCTACGAAGGGTTCGACCGGGCCTGCGTGGGCGGCGGCGACTGGCTCAATCAGGCTGCGTGTGCCCGTACGAAGAACGACAATACGCAGACGAGTATTTGGAAACTGCAATGGGATACGGCCGTGAAAGCTGCCGTGACGACCTACGGCAACTACTACACGGCGGCCAATTTCAACGCCGAAGTCTACAAGTGGATCGGCTATACCCGCATTTGGGATCGGGGCACCGGCAAGGGCGACATACAGCCCTGTCCGGGCTACACGAAGTGCGGCAACGGCAGCAACGTGGGCGCGTTCCGCATCCTCGCGCTGGGCGCAGAGAAGCTGAGCGCGGAGGGCGACGCCGTGACGCTGACGTTCAAGGCGACGCCGTGGAGCGAGGTGACCACCGGTGCGGGGTACACGATGGACAACAAGCTGGTAGACGTCTATGTGAACGATGCAGTCGTGGCTGCCGATGTCCGCATCACCGATTCCGATGCCGCCGACGGAGATCCGGCCGTGTTGACGGATATGGTGTGGAAAGAGGTCGTGGTGGAGATTCCCAATCTCAAACCGGAAGATACGATCACGATCATGGGTAAGACGAACGAGGCGAAGGCCGGCAAGGGGCGTTTCTTCATCGACGATGTGTCGATCGTGAAGAAATAGCGGCAGTCGCCCGATAAGTACGAGGGAGTCCGTTTTGAAGCGGGCTCCCTCGTTTCGTCGCATGGCTGCGGGCGGATCGCAAGGCGGTGTCCGGACACCGGTCGTATTTTTCCCGCATCGCATCGTGCACGTCGTATCTGCGCATTGCGGCTGGGTGTTGAAATTTTAACGGATGACGGCTGTGGAGGGTGTCGTTCCCTGCCGACATGAAAAATCATGTCTTGTGGAGATTACACCCCGCCGTGCGAGGTAAGCGGCCGGGGAGGGGCGAAAATAAATCGCGGGTCAGGTCTCGGCCTTTGTCGTCTTGGAAAAATTGCGGATATGGTGCGGACACGAAAAAGCAAAATTCTGTCTGAATCGACGCGGTGGGGAAAGTGTGGAGAACATCCTCGAAACAGGAATCGCTTAATTCGCTGATAATGGCGAATTAAGCGATTCGTTCTGTACCCGGAGCCGGGGTCGAACCGGCACGACATTGCTATCATTGGTGTTTGAGACCAACGCGTCTACCGATTCCGCCATCCGGGCAAGGCCGTTCTTTCGTGAAAGAATCGGGTGTGCAAATGTAGGGATTTATTCTCAATTTGCAAATTCTGAACCGATAAAAATGGCTGTCGCGGTTTTTCCGCAGTCGTTACGGCCGCATCGCAGGGATACGGAGGTGCTGTATTGCGTCGGTAAGGGGCGTTCGGCGGTGCTTTCCGCATACAGGCTGAGAGTGGCGGAGATGTCGTGCGGCCTCGGAGGATTGCCGGCGGACGGTCAGGAGGATGCGAAGTGCTTGCGCAGGCGTTGCGTCCTGGCCGCACCGATCAGCTCGATGAGTTCCTCGTCGGAGGCGTTGCGGATGCGTGCGACGGTGCGGAAATGCCCGAGCAGCGTCTCGACGGTGCGGGGACCGATACCGGCGATGCCTTTGAGTTCGCTTCTGAGAAAGTCGTTGCTGCGTTTCTGGCGGTGGAAGGTGATGCCGAAGCGGTGCGCCTCGTCGCGGATATGGCACACCACTTTGAGCGGTTCGCCCGTGCGGCTGAGGTAGTAGGGCATCGGATCGCCCGGGTAGTAGATCTCTTCGAGCCGTTTGGCCAATCCCACGATCGGAACCTGTTTTTCGAGTCCCAGTTCGCACAGGACGGCATAGGCGTTCGAGAGCTGTCCCTTGCCGCCGTCGACGATCACCAGGTCGGGCAGCTCCTGTCCCTCGGCCATGAGGCGCGTGTAGCGGCGGAAGACGATCTCGCGCATCGAGGCGAAGTCGTCGGCTCCGACGACGGTCTTGATGTTGAAATGGCGGTACTCCTTGCGCGAGGGGCGGCCGTCGCGGAAGACCACGCACGAGGCGACGGGGTTCGTTCCTTGCAGGTTCGAGTTGTCGAAACACTCGATGTGGCGCGGCTGCCGCGGCAGCCGCAGCTCCTTCTGCATGGCGTTCATCAGCCGTTCGGTATGGCGTTCGGGATTCTTGATCTCCATGTTTTTGAGCTGCTCGGCGCGGTAGATGCGGGCGCTGCGCTCGGAGAAAGCCAGCAGGTCGAGTTTTTCGCCCCGCCTGGGTACGGTGAAGGTCACCCCGTCGAAGAGCATCGTAGCCGACGGCAGGAAGGGGACGATCACTTCGCGCGCCAGTTCGCCGCCGGCGATCTGCTCGACGACGTGCTGAATGGCCAGCGTCAGCATTTGCGCGCGGTCGGTATCGACGCCCGGCGTGAGCCGCACGGTCGAGACGGCCGTGATCGAACCGTTGCGGATGCGCAGGAAGTTGCAGTAGGCGGCATCGTCGTCCTCGACGAGCGAGAAGACGTCGACGTCGACGATGCGGGCGCTGACGATGACCGAACGGGCCGAATAGTTCTCCAATGCAGCGAGCCGCGATTTGTAACGCTGCGCCGTCTCGAACTGCAACGCCTCGGCCGCGCGGCGCATCTCCCCTTCGAGGTAGGCGCGCACGGGGCGCAGGTCGCCTTTGAGCACCGAGACGGCCATGTCGAGCAGCTGCCGGTACTCCTCGGCGCTCTGCGCGCCGATGCACGGCCCCTTGCAGTTGCCCAGGTGGTATTGCAGGCAGACGGTGTACCGGCCGCGCGCGATCGCTTCGGGAGCGAGATTGAGCGAGCAGGTGCGCAGCGGGATCACCTCGCGGATGAATTCCAGGATGCTGTGCTGCATCGTCACCGACGAGTAGGGCCCGAAGTATTGCGAGCCGTCGCGCTGCAACTGGCGCGTGGACTGGATGCGGGGGAAGTTCTCGCGGCGCACGACGATCCACGGGTAGGTCTTGTCGTCTTTGAGCAGGATGTTGTAGCGGGGTTGCAGCTCCTTGATGAGCGAATTTTCGAGCAGCAGGGCGTCGGTTTCGCTGTCGACGACGATGTGGCGAATCTCGGCGATCTGGCGCACCAGCACCCGCACCTTGGGGGGATGCTCCTTGTTCTGCATGAAATAGGAGGAGACGCGCTTGCGCAGGCTCTTGGCCTTGCCGACGTAGATGACCGTACCCGTCCGGTCGAGGAATTGGTACACCCCCGGTTCGAGCGGCAGCAGCGCTACCTGCTCTTTGAGCGGATTGCGGTCGGAGGGAGTCATCGCGGCGGTTATTTGGCCAGCAGCCACCAGAGGTAGGCGCCGTAAATAGCGAGGAAGAGCACCCCTTCCCAACGGTCGAGCGCACGGCGGCGGAAGGTGAAGGCGGCGGCGAAGAGGAGCAGCGAACTGAGGACGACGGCACCCAGCGTCACGGCGTCGATGCCGCCCGGCGTGAGGGAAAAGCGCTCTGTACGATCCGCATTCAACTTCCAGCCACCGCCCTGTTTCCATGATTTTTCTCATTATATCGTCTGCGGGATTGGAAGGGAGGGGCCCACGCAAAAATTGACGGAAAATTGAAGGTTTGCAGGGCCCCCGCAAGGGCGGGCAAAAGGCGCTTGAGCCTGCGGAATGGGCGCAAAAAAGCCGCCCCGGCGCGGGGCCGTTCGGGCCGGGCGAGGGGGGCGGCTGATAAAAGGGGGCGCTCAGGGGGAACCGGGGGATTGCAGCAGCGGGAAGAGCACCTCGAACCGGCTGCCCGCGCCGGGGGCGGACTCCACCCGTACACGGCCGCCCATGACCTGCGCGCTCTCCTTTACGATGGCCAGGCCCAGGCCCAGCCCCCCGTCGCCG
>ERZ857998.2319-NODE-2319-length-18129-cov-9.390450_pt1 | contig 18129 bp, 18 predicted proteins | sample MGYA00519954_ERZ857998 | MGnify/ENA primary metagenome ERZ857998 (study PRJEB31778, sample SAMEA3449424) | human gut metagenome | biome: human gut; feature: human-associated habitat; material: faeces | place: United Kingdom | collected 2010/2012 ...
TGCCTTCGGAGGAGGGATCGGGGAAAAAGCCGCGATCTGCATCGGCGCTGGTGCGGACAATGGTGTAGACTGTCACGCTGTCATCCTGTTCCGGAGCGGATGGTTCCTGTCTCTGATCCACCCCGTTCGCTTCCCGGTTCTCCGGCCTGGAGAGCCATTCCTGAAGGATGGTCTGATCCTCCCGGTGGAAAAGACTGGTGAACATTTCCCGAAAGGCCGGGCTGGCGGTGTCCATTCCGATACTGCGGCCGTACAGTCCCATATGGAGGAACGCCGCAGAGAGAAATTCATCGCGGTCCAAGGTCTCTGGGATATGTACTCCGGTACAAAGCCGTTTCCCACAGCTCCGGCAGTGTCCGACTAGGCAGAGCCGACGTTGCTTCGGACTGTCCAAGGCGGTGTACTCCAGCTCCCACTTCGCTTCCGTAATATGGCCACAGAGGTGGACCAGATCCGCGATCCATTCCTCCGCCGTCCGACGGGCGCACAGACCGGCGGACGCTATCAGTTTTTGCAGCCGTTCTTTCATGCGTCTCCACTCTCCCACTGTATCCATGCAGCCCACACCTCCGTCACTGTGCGGTGCATGCGCTCCGCTACCTGCTGCGCCGTCATACGCGGCGCTGTCAGGCAAAAACCATATTCGTACAGCGCCGCGTGGTCTGCCCAGTCGTCGCTGTCCCGCAGTGTCACCGCGATAAGGCGGCAGCCGCACCGCTCGGCGCAGGACACCAGCGTACGCCCCGCCGCCTTGGTATACCCGGTCTTCAGGCCGATGCAGCCCTCCACCTGCCGCAGCAGGCGGTTGTGGTTCTCCATGGTGCGCTGGCCGATAGTCACGCTGCGGCTGGAGCAGATGCGTCGGAACGTAGGCTCCTCCATGGCTGCGGCGGCCAGCGCTGCCATATCCCGCGCCGTGGAATAGTGGTTTTCGTCGTCCAGCCCGTTGGGATTGGCAAAGGAGGTGCCCGTCATGCCAAGAGCCGCCGCCTTGTCGTTCATGGCGGCCACAAAAGTCTCCAGCCCGCCGCAGCAATCCGCCAGCGCCAGGGCCGCGTCGTTGCCGCTGCACAGCATCAGGCCGTACAGCAGCTCCTCCACCGTCACCACCTCGCCGGGCTTGAGATACATGGAGGAGCCCTCCACCATGTGATCATTGGTCACCGTGACGGTGTCCGTCAGCCGGGCATGCTCCAACACCACCAAGGCCGTCATGATCTTGGTGGTGCTTGCGATCCGCATACGCCGCCCGGCGTCCTTTTCATACAGCACTTCCCCGCTGTCGGCGTCCATCAGGATGGCCGCCGCGGCGGAGAGCTGCGCCGCCTCCGCCCGGCAGGGCAAAAGCGCCAGCAGCACGCCAAGGGCCAACAGCGCCCCGCACAGTCGTTTCCACATGATATCACCCCGGATATCATCCTATGCGGGCGCGGTTTGTCCCTAGCTTTCGAATATTTTCTTTCTCAGAATTCTTCCTTTTCCGCCTTCTTGCGGTCGATGAAGCTCTCCACCCGATCCAGCACCTGAGGCACCAGCTCGATGGCGCGATCCACCGTGGTGATGGCGGGCGCGGCCACCGGCAGCATGCGGGTCACGCCGTCCTTGACCACCAGAAACGCCATGGGCTCCACGCGGACACCGGCGCCTGCGGCGGCGCCCATCTGGTCGGGCTGCTTGCCGTAGTCTCCGCCGCCGCAGCCAAAGCCGAAGCTCAGGCGGGACACGGGGATCAGGGTCACGCCGTCGGGCGTGGTGATGGGCTCGCCTACGATGGTGTTGGAATCCACCATCTCGCGGATCTTCGCCATAGAGGCTTCCATCACAGCGGTGATGGGGTTCTTCTTCTCGTTCATTTCCATGGTCGTGTTCCTTTCTGTATATCAATAATTGTTCGCTTGCTCTTTCAGGCTGCCTTGTCAGATGCGTCGGCTTTCTTCTCCGCCTGCTCCGCCGCCAGCTTTGCTGCCTCCGCCTTCTTGATGGCCTTCTGCTTCCGCAGGAAGGGGATGCCGAATTTCAGCACCGGCCCAGCAGCGGCAAAGCCGATGGCCAGCAGGTCGCCGATCCGGTAGCTGGCGCCCACGGTGCCGGAGACCTTCGTCTCCGCGGCGGTGAAGTCCATCTCCATGTGGATATGCGGGTCGGGAATGTGTATCCACTCCTCCAGCCGGGGCATCACCGTCCACATGGCGGTGTTGGCCCAGCCGTACCACTGGGCGGTGTTGACGGGATCCTCGTCCGCGAACACGAAGCTCAGGCGCATGGGGTCGATGCGGATACGCTTTCCCGCCCGGCGCAGCGCACCCTGGATGGAGCGCCATAGGGCGCTCAGTGCACCCTTGATGTCCTCGAACGTCAGGTGGATATCCGGTTTTTTCTTCTCCTTGGGCTTTTTCTCGTCCTTTGCCGCTTTTTCCGGCTTCGCCTTTTTCGGCTTCTTCTCCGGCGGCGGAATAATCTGCATCGTCACCGGGCCGATCCGTGCGGTCACGCGCAGCTCCTCGCCGAAGCTGGCCGTCACGCCCACGCGCAGGCACAGGATCACCACGATCAATGCCGCGATCACGCCCAGTATGATCCATCCAATCAAGGGGAACGCCTCCTTTCGGAATGGGATATCAGTTCTCGTTCAGTTCCTCCGGCAGATCCAGCAGGTTGCCCTGCTCGTCCAGCCGAAGCTGGCCGTCGCCCTCCATACCGGGCATCTCCGGCAGATCGTCCAGCGACCGCAGGTGGAAGGCCCGCAGGAATGCCTGGGTGGTGCGGTACAGCCGGGGCCGTCCCGGCACCTGGAGCCGTCCGCACTCCTCGATCAGGTGGCGATCCAGCAGCAGGCCCACCGTATAGGAGCTGTCCACGCCCCGGATCTGATCCACATAGGCCCTTGTGGTGGGCTGATAGTAGGCGATGATGGTCAGCACCTCCAGCGCGGGCTGGCTCAGCTTGGCGGGCTTTCTCACCTCGAAGGCGCGGCGGATGATGTCGCCGTACTCCGGTGCCGAGCAAAGCTGATAGCTGTCGTCCATTTTCAGGAGCCGCATGCCCCGCCGCTCATAGGCGTAGTAGTCCGCCAGCTTCTGCAGCACCAGCTCCACCGTGGGACGGTCCATGTCCGTCGCCATACAGATGCGGTCTATGGCCACCGGCTCGCCGGAGGCAAAGAGGATGCCCTCAATGGCGGCCTCTACTTCCTTCATTTCAAGCGTATCCATATCTTACCTCCCTCAAACCTCGCCCTGCCAATCGTCGGGCATATCGCCGTCGCACTCCACGGTGCAGTCATTGACGCCGGAGGCCAGACGGATGATGCGGCTGCGGCACAGCTCCAGCACGGCCATGAACGTGGCCACGATCTCGCTGCGGCTGCGGCTGCCCCGGAACAGCAGCAAAAACCGGGTGATGCCGCCGGTCTTGAGCCGCCGGAAAATCTCCCGCGCCTTGGTCTCCACGGAGTACGGCTCACGCCGCACGATCTCGTCAAAGGGCTTCAGATCCGGCTGGGCGTCCAACTGGCCCCGGCGATCCGCCACCTCCTGCATGGCGATGATCAGGTCGCCCGGCTGCTGGTCGTACTCGTAGATCTTACCCCGCTCCATGGGCTCTGGGTTGCGGGTCATAATGTCCCGGCCAAACTCGCCCATGGGGCCCAGCTTCTCCGTCAGCACCTTGACCTTGGCATAGGTGTCGCCCCGCTGCCGCTCCTCCAGGGACCTGATCAGGGCGTCCATCTCGCTCTGGGCTTCCTCATCCTCCAGGTTCAGCAGCATGCGGGTCTTGATGTACACCAGGTGAGCGGCCATGGCGATGAACTCGCTGGCCACCTCCAGATCCATCCGCTGCCGCTGCTCCAGATACGCCTGGTACTGATCCAGGATCAGGGCGATGGGGATGTCCTGTATCTCGATCTTATTCTTGCTCAGCAGGTACAGGATCAGATCCAGCGGCCCCTCGAAATCCTCCAGGGGTTCGCTGCCCTTGGCCTGCACCACCTTTTCCAGTTTGAAAATCGGATTATCCAACAGTGATCTCCTCAATAAAAGCCGACAATGCGGCAGAATAGCTGGAATACCCAGCCGATGGCGGTGTCCAGCACATTGGACAGCGCGCCGAAGCACACCAGCGCCATGATGATCAGCATACCGAAGCGCTCATAGCGCATCAGCCAGTCGTACTGCCGGTCCGGCAGCAGCGCCGCCAGCACCTTGGAGCCGTCCAGCGGCGGGATGGGGATCAGGTTAAAAACGCCCAGGCCGATGGACATCAGCGCCGTGTTCATAAAGAAGTAAAACAGCGTCTCGTTGATCTGACCGGTGGACAGGGCGTGGATATACATCACCCGCGCGCCCAGCAGCAGCCACAGGGCCAGCAGCAGGTTGGACACCGGCCCCGCCAGCGCCGTGATGGCCATGCCCCGCTTGGGATGCTTGAAGTAGTTGGGGTTCACCGGCACCGGCTTCGCCCAGCCCACGCCGGTCAGCACCATGGCGGCCAGACCGATCCAGTCGATGTGCCGCAGGGGGTTCAGGGACAGGCGGTGGTTCCGCTTGGCCGTGGGATCCCCCAGAAAGAACGCGGCGATGCCGTGGCAGGTCTCGTGGATGATCAGGCAGATCAGCACCGCCGCCACCCGCAGCAGCGTGTCCCGCAGTGAGCCCAGGTCCAACGCGTTCCAAAGGTTCTGCAGATAGTTCAAAAAAGGGTCACTCCTATCGAAAGGGCTATTACGCCAAATTACCAATAACAGTATAATTATAGCAAACATCCGATGCAAACACAAGAAAAAATTCCCCTGTCCATTTGTAACCATTTTGTAGCCAAAGCTGTAACCAAAGCGCAATGGATCTGTAATGATGTTTACCGCCCTTTCGCATATAATAGAGACATAAAAGGTAGGAAGGAAACATCGTTCAGACTTAGAAAGGAGTTATCGCCATGAAGAACCTGCTGCTGATCGCCGCGGGCGTCGCGCTGTGCCTGCTCTGCACCGTTGTGGGCATCCTGATCCCCCAGCTCTCCGCATTGACCTACGTCACCGTCTCTCTGGCCTGCGTCACGGGGCTTCTGTGCATTGGCGGTATCTTCCGTCATATCACACGCGGCTCTGTTTAAGCGCCGCGATCATATAGAGAAGCCCCACCGCTTTCCGGTGGGGCTTCTCGGCTTGCCGCGGGGCGCCGTTCAAAAATTGTTTTACTTTACTTCACAGAATGGTTACATCCTTTTCAGGATTTTTTAAGATTTCCGCGGTATGATGTACTCAGTTCAGAAAGAACAATAAAAAACTTTTTTTCATTCTCTCTCCTTTTTTCTTCACTTCTCTCTCTCTTTTCATTTTTTGCAGGCGAAAGGCGCACCGGTCAGATGGCCGATGCGCCTTTCGCTGTCATTTTTTCCCCAGCCACTGCCGCAACTGCTCCCACAGCTCCAGGGAGCGGAACTTCAGCACATACCCGGCGTCCTCCTCGGTGATGAGGCTCACGTCATCGCCGGACAGGCCCGCCCGGATAGCCGTCTCCGGCATGTCCGTGGCCGCGGCGGTACACAGGGGCGGATATACCACGCACCACCAGTTCTGCCCCGCCCCTTCGCCGATCACCAGCCGCAGGGCCATGTACTCCCCGGCGGGCAGGGAAAAACCGTCGTACTCCTTCAGGGGGAACTCCGTCCTGGTCAACTGGGCCGTTACCGGATAGTCATAGCCCTGATTGACGATCTCCCGCTGGGCGATGTTCTCGATACGGTCAAGTGCGTCCTGAAGCTGCATCTGGGCATCCTCCATATCGACAGAGCGCTGCAATACATTCGTTGTAAAGTTTAATACCTTGTCGCGTACCTCCAGCTTCAGCGCCTGATCCTCGGCGCTGTCGGAGTTGGCGATGACGTGGAGGCGGATCATCTTCCGGGCCAGGGCATCCTGCCGCTGGGCCGACCACGCGCCCCATATCAGTGCGGCGCACAATCCCAGAAGCAGCGCCAGCTCCCATTTTTTCCATCGTTTCATGGTACAATAACCGTCCTTATTGCAGGAATTTTCCTACAATATGGACGGTTATGGCGTATTTTATACCTGCTCCACGCAGAAAGTACGGGGATATGTCGCTTTCAGCGCCTCCGCCGCCGCTTCCGCGCCAGCCCGACAGGCAAAGATCCCGAACACGGCGCTGCCGCTGCCGGTCATCTGAGCGTTCAGCGCGCCCCGCTGCCGCAGAGCTTCCACGATGGCGGGCACAGCGCTGTCCTCCGGCAGCACCTGCTGGAAGTCATTGCCCAGTCCCGCTGCGACGGCGGACAGGTCCCCCTTTTCCAGCCCTTCCCGCACAGCACGGCTGTCGCCACTGACGCGCTGCGGCGCGCTGTCGATGGCGGCGTACATAGCGGCGGTGGAATGGCTCTCCTCCGGCTTGACGATCACCAGCCAGCAGGGCGGCATGTCCGGCAGAGCCGCCAGCTTTTCGCCCCGGCCGGTGGCCAGCGCCGTACCGCCCCGGATGAAGAACGGCACATCACTGCCCAACCGCGCGGCCATCTCCTCCAACTGTCCGTCGATCATCTGCGGCGCGTACAACGTCCGCAGGGCGCGGAGCACCGCCGCTGCGTCGCTGCTGCCGCCGCCCAGTCCCGCCTGGGTAGGGATCGTTTTTTCCAGCCGAATGGTTACGAAATCCTTTTTCGGCCCGAATTCCTCAAAAAACACCCGCAGCGCTTTCATGCACAGGTTGTCTCCTGCCCGCTCCGTCACCGGCGGATCACACTCCAGCTTGTCCCATGGCCCGGCGTTCCGGTACAGCGTCACGGTATCGTGCAGCCCCACGCCGGTCATCACCGTCTCTACCTCATGGTATCCGTCGGGACGTTTCTCCCCCACGGACAGCGTAAGATTCACCTTTGCGCAGGCTTTCTCCTCCACATGGCGCGGCAGTGGATCCTCCTCCAGCGGTGCACCGCAGCCGGGGCAGAAACTGTCCCGTAAAAGTGAGACCCTGCTCAGATCTCTGCCGCAGCAAGGACAGCGGTCAAAGAGCAAAGCTGTCACGACATACACCGTCAGCCCTCCCACGATGGATACGGCAAGGAATGCCTTGCTCAGCTCCAGCAGCGCCGTCAGCCCCGACAGAATGAGCATCAGCACGATGGAAACGATCTCAATGATCCGGGCTGTTTTGAAATTGATCAGCGGCTTTTTCATACAGCGTCCTCCTGACAAAAAAGCGCCTTGCGGCGCTTTTTTTCTGAAATCGGTTGTTACTTGACGATCTTGCGGGCTTCGATGTAGTAGCGCTTGTCCTGGGCGTGGCCCATGGAGAAGGTCTTGCGGGGCAGCACGCCGTCGGCCATGACGGTCTTGAACAGCTGCTCCTTGCCCATGGCGGGCAGCAGGAAGCCCATGTTGCCGGGCTTGCTGCCCAGCTCGCGGGTCACGTCGTCGCCGTGGATGTAGTCCACCTCGCCGCCGTTGTCCTTCAGGTACTGGTCGATGACGCCCTGCAGGGTGCCCACGGCCAACTGAACCTTGGGATCGGGAACGGTGATGAAATGGCTCTCGCCATTCCACACGAACTCGATGGTGTGGCCGTCGCCCTTGCCTTCGTAGGCGTTGGGATAGGCGGCGCGGAAGGCGTTCATGAACTTCTCGTGATCCACGCCGAACAGCACGCGGTGGATGGGCTCGAACTGCAGCGCGTCGTCGTGGTTGTTGACCACCTCCACCAGGGCGTAGCGGGCAGGCAGCGCCAGATACTCCTCGGGGGTCTTGCCCTTCTTCTGCTCCTCATAGCAGGCCTTGGCGGTAGCCAGAGAGTGGTTGCCGTCGCCCACGGCGAACAGCAGGGGCGCCACGCCGGAGACGTTGTACTTTTTCTGCATGGCTTCATCGGTGGTCAGGCCCTCCAGAGCATTGGCCACAGCATCGATCTGCTTATCGGACAGCTTAAAGCCGCGGATGTGGCCGCCGGCCTGCATCAGGTCGAAATCATACACCTTCTCCATCCCCTCGGCAGCGGCAGTCAGGGGTTCAATAACGGTCTTGTCAGGATCGTCGATCAGCAGCATCACATGGGGCAGCTCGATGGGCGCGTTGCGGCGCACCTTGGCCCGGGGCGGAATGCGATCCAGCACGGTGCCCTCGGTGGCGCGGATCAGGGCGCCGGAGCCGGGGGTGAAATCATAGGCATCCAGATCCACCATACCGATCAGGCCATGGCGGATCTTGCCGTCGGACTGCTGGCGCTCGATGTAGATCAGGGAATCGGGCAGCGTCTCGAACACGCCGTCCGCCAGATACTTCTTCATGGCGTTATTGATATTCTCAATGTACTCGTCCACGTTGGGTGCCTTCAGATTGGCTTCCGGCAGGATCAGGCGCAGGGTGGAGGGTGCATCGCCCACTTTTTTCTCCACTGCCTGCCAGTACTCCGGCTCAGAGGTGAACTGGTCGCAGGCGACGACCGCCCACTTGTTCATGTCCTGGCCCTTGGGCAGCAGGATATCCGCGGGATAAAAGCCCAGCTTGTCAAACTTCTTGTTCATGGTCTCCTCCTTTTGTATATGTACATGGTCGTGTACAGATTGTTCTATACTGATAATACCAAATTAACGCTGCTTTTGCAATCGCTTTTCCAATTTTATTCAGGCAAACTGAAAATTTTTTTGTGTATATACGATGTTGCCAGGGAAATGCTATACAAAGCAGTAGTCTTTTCAGAATGGAGGTCTTTGTCATATGAAGGTTCTTGACCGTATCGCTCTGGTACTGGTCATCATCGGTGCCCTGAACTGGGGCGCCGTGGGGCTGTTCCGCTTCGACTGCGTGGCAGCCATTTTCGGCGGCCAGGCCGTGGCCATCAGCCGTGTTATCTACGCACTGGTGGGCATCTCCGGGCTATGGTGCATCACCCTGCTGTTCCGTAACACGCCCACTGAAGCGTAGAGATATGAGATATGGAAAGACCGCCTCTTGGCGGTCTTTCCATATCTCCCGGATTATTTCATCATTTTCATTTTCTTTTCTATGCGCTTGCGTTCCTTCTTTCTGCGCCGCGCTTCATAGCCATTGCTGGCTGCGGCAAACACCCTCTCATACGGCTCCGGCAGCCACTCACTCATATAGCGGCAAAGCTTCTCACCGGCCGGGAATTTAATAAATCCCTTTTTGTTGCGCAGCAGATAGCTCTTGTTCCGGCACTCCTGCGGATAAGACTTTGTGGAAAAATACGCCATATCTACAGGCGTAACCGCTTTTCGCGCCGAACCCGGCCAGCGGTAGTCGATGCCGGTATATCGAATCTCCGTCTTTCTCAGCCGCACTGTCCGCATAAAGTGACACTTCCAAACGATCTCGTCCTCCGTGACCATAAGGCGCCCAAAGCATCTGTACCAGAACTGACGAAGCAGTGCGTAGTACAACGACACCTCTACCAGCAGGAGAAAAGGTATCTCCCACCATGCCAGTGTCATTCCGGCCATTCTGTCCCGCACAAAGAGATACAGGAACCACACCATAACAACCAGTACCGCCAACATGAGAAAACGCCCCTCGGTCAGTAGGATGATGTGCTCGTGAAACACTTTTCGCTTTACAATATCCGCTTTTTCCGCCTTGCGTTTCATGTGCCGCCTTTCCATCAACCTGATAAAGCCTTTTTGCTGACAGTCAAAGCATACCGCCGTTATAGCGACGCTGGACGCGCCAAAGAATGGCGAACGACGCCGCAAGACCGACGAACAGCACCACCAGAGAAGCGGTGACCGCGCCAGGAAGTGTCCACAGCAGAGAGACAATCCCACTAAGTACCAGTGTTCCCGCAAGGGCGAAAAGTCCGGTGGAAAAGGCCCGGCCATAGGCTGCCATATCCTCCGATCTGACTCTCTCCCTGTGATATTCATGGATCAACCCCGTTTTTCCGTGGTAGATCAGGAGTCCGAACAGCAGAAAAAGGGCTGCGATGGCCCACATAAGAACAGCATAGGCAATCATAGACGTATCCTCCACAATTTGTTGCATAACTTCTACATATTTTGTGCTCTATTTTACCAATAAATGTTTTACTAATTCCTCGTTCGGGTCAGCTAAAACGGTCTGATAATTGGTATAAACTACCATTCCGGGCTTAGCGGCGGCGGGCTTCTTTACGAACTTTACCTGGGTGAAGTCAACGGGTACTTTTGTGCTGCTTTGCGCCTGGGAAAAATAGGCGGCCAGAGAGGCGGCCTCCGCGATGCTCTGTGCATCGGGTTGTTCGCCACTAGTGGACAGTATGACATGGGAGCCGTGGATCTTCTGGGTGTGGAACCAAAGGTCCCACTTCTCCGCCGTCCTGGTGGTCAGGCGGTCGTTCTGCCGGTTGCTGCGGCCCACAAAAATCGGCAATCCGGCGGAGGAACGGAACTCCCGGGGCTTGCTGGGGCGCTGGAAGGGCTGCTTTTTCCCACCCTTGGCGCGGAGATAGCCGCCGTCGGTCAGTTCGGCGCGGATATCGTTGAAATCCTGCTCGGACTCAGCCTGTGCCAGCTCCTGCAGAACACTCTCCAGGTACTCCAGTTCAGCACCGGCTCTGGTCAGCTGCTCCGTGAGGTATTTTTCCGCGGTCTTGGCTTTTGTATATTTTTTGAAGTATTTAGCGGCATTTTCCTGGGGTGAAAGGTGGATATCCAACGGAATATCTATGTCTTTGCACGCCGGATCATAGTAGTTCTGCGCCGTGAGGCGGCTCATGCCGCGCTCCATCCGATACAGATTTGCCGTGATCAATTCGCCGTAAATGCGCCACTTATCCCGGTCTTTGCTGTCCAAAAGCTCCTTTTCCTGCATGGTGATCTTGCGGCGCAGACGGGCGGCGGCGTTATTGGCCGTTTTCAGCAGGTCCTGCCCCTTCTGCTTGACACGGTCCGCCTGCTCGCGCTTGGCGTAGAAGTTATCCAACAGGGCGGAAAAGCTGCCGTACTCCTCTGCCGCTGCCGCGCTGCCGTACTGACAAACAGGCAGATAGGTGAAGTCCATAGGCGCGCCGGAGCGTTTCAGCATAACGGGTGTAAAGTTGTTAGCATTCACAGTGCCGCGCCATACGGAGAACGCGGCCCAAAGTGTCTCGGCTGTCCGCGGCGCAGGGGCATCCACGGCACCGCAGGCACGAAACGCGATCTCACGGGCCACCAGCGGTGAGATACCATTGAAGGTGTCCACCAACCACTTATCCGCAGGCATATCCTCCCCTGCCACGGCGGCAAGACGGGAAAACATCTCCCTCTCCACTGTGAAGGGGTCAACCTTGTCAGGCGCTGCAGGAAAACGATAAAACAGGCCCGGAAGTACCTGACGGTCCGGGTTCATCTCGAAGTCGATGCGGCGCAGGCAGTCCAGGATACGGCCGTCCTTATCGGCTAAAATGAGGTTGGCGCGGCGAGGAAATGCCTCTAAAATGAGGGAAAAACGGCGGCGCTCGCCCAACTCGTCGGCGGCGGAAATGTGTATGTTTACCACACGTTCCAGCGGTATTTGTTCAATTTTTTCAATAATTCCGCCTGACAGATACTTTCGCAAAAGCATACAGAACATGGGGGGCTGGGCGGGATTGTCCCGGAGCAGCTCCGTCAGGTGCAGGCGAGGCTGCCCCCCTCCGGCGGACAGCAGGAGGCGGCGGCTGCCGCGGAGCAGCAGCACCACCTGATCGCGGGCAGGCTGCTGTATCTTCTCGATACGGCTGCCGGCGACAAGGGGCGAAAGCTCCGCCACCACAGCTTGCAGGCATACGGCATCCAGGGGCATATCAGGTCTCCTCCATCATGGCGCGGAACAGCTCCTCCGCGCGGTTTTTATCACCTTTTAAGTATAAATAGCCCATTAAACACTCCAAACCGGTGGCAGAATGGTACTGGGCCGGGGTGGCACTGCGGGACATGGTGTGGACGTTGGCGTTGCGGCCGCGCTTGTAGACCGCCTGCTCCTCGTCCGTGAGCAGCGGGAGCACCTTCTGCATTTTTTCCGCCTGGGCGGGGGCGCAGACCAGGGCGATGGTGGCGCGGTGCAGATCCTTGCCTGTCGCTGTACCGTGGACACAAAGCCAGGTGCGGACCAGCGTTTCATAGACCGCATCACCCATATGGGCCAGGGCGATGGCGCTCATTTTACGCAGCTCATCAGGGGATAGTTTTGGGGCAAAATAGTTCAAAATGTTCCACTTCCTTTACCCCCTCAGTATGACACATTTGGTTTGTTTTGGCAAGAAAAAGTGTCGACAAGGGGGCACGTATATGATACAATTTAGGCAGCGATGCTTTACGTTTATGTTCCCTTTTTTATACTTTATTGATACCACACCACATTTTTCGCGCGAGGCGCACACAAAGCTGCGTCAACAGGCGCATTTCAGGAGGTTTTTTATGCCGCATACGGAAAAACGCTATAAGAAGGGCGAGATCATCTGCCGGCCCAAGGAGATGGTGATGAGTATGTACAACATCCTCTACGGCAGCGTAGGGGTGTACTTCGACTATGGGACGCCGGAGCAGGTGGAGGTAGTGACCTTGCGGGAGGGCGACTTCTTCAACGTCATCAGCTTTTTGGAGTCGCGGCCCCGGAACACCACGGCGGTGGCGCTGGAGAACACCATCGTCAGCGAGATCACCTATGACAACTTCAGCGCGTACTTCCGGGAGAAGCCAGCGAAGATCATGAGCCTTTTGCAGCACATGAGCGCGCGGATGCGGCAGATGCAGAAGGCCTATGTGGACACCTGCCACGCGCTGGAGGTGTACGGCGACAAGGCAAAGCTGGCGGCGGAGCACGGCGAGTGGACCGACAGCCACAACCGGACGTACAACCTGCTGAAGGCCATGTTCCCGTCCATGTACCACGAAGAAGAGAAATAGATACGCATCCCCCGGCTTTTGGCCGGGGGATATTTTTTACCGTTATCCTATTTGCAGATACGGGTTGTGGAAACTGGAAAATCCGGTATACTGAGGGAGAGAGGATACGAGGCGCGCGCTTCGGCGCGCACGGGAGAGAAAGGATCAAACGGATGAAGAGACGATTTCTGGCGCTGGTACTGGCAGGCTGTCTGGCTGCGGTGCTGAGCACCGCAGCGTGGGCGATGTGTCTTAATGTGGAGCTGCCAAGCGGCAAGACGATCGCGCTTGATGTGGAGTCTGGGGACAGCATCGACAACATAAAAGGAAAATTGGAAACGAAAACCAAAATCGCTGCCGGGGAGCAGCATCTCTATTACGGCGGAAACTCGTTAGTAGATGGCCGCACATTAGCAAACTACAACATTCAAAAGGGCAGCACGCTGCTGCTGACGACAAAAATCAAGGGTACACCCGCCGGAGAAAAGCTGACAGAAGAAAATATGTCGGGCATCACAATAGGTGCGCCGGTCACGATCAGCGAAAAGACGCTGAATAGCGGCACGTACTATCTGTGCAACAATGTGAAGCTGACGCAGGCGCTGGTCATTCAGGGGGATGTGACGCTGGACCTGAACGGATTTGTGCTGCAACATGAAAACAGAGACGCAAACGACAGCGTTATCAAGATAGAGAGCGGCACGCTGACGCTGGTGGACAGCCACCCCGCCGCCATACACAAGTTTGTCAAGAATACCGATGACCTTTGGATGCTGGACGAAAGCCAGGGCGCCGGGATCGTCCGCGGCGGTATCATCACCGGCGGAAATGCCGGTTATAATGACGGCGGCGGTGTGTACGTCTGTCCCGGCGCGGGGCTCGTGATGCGGGGCGGCAGCATCGTAGGCTGCAAGGCCAAGCAAGGCGGCGGTGTGTACGTGGCCGACAAAAATGAGGCCAAAACACTTGGCCGCTTCACTATGAAGGGCGGCAGCATCGTAGGGTGCGTGGCTACCGATGAGTCCTACAGCGGCGGCGGTGTGGCCAACCACGGAGAATTTACCATGACCGGCGGCACCATCCGCAGCTGCACCGCCACCGGACATGGCGGCGGCATCTGCAGCGTCCGCCAGATGAGCATCAGCGGCAGCGCCGTCGTCACGGACTGCAAAGCCGGGGGCAGCTATGTTTCCTCGGGCGCGATGCTTATTTCACCGGATTCAACATACACCGCCGTCATCGCGGGCGGCACCTTCGACGGAAATGTAGTAAACAACAAGAGTACCACCATCACCGGCGGCACCTTCAGCGGTGAGGTGCAGAACAGCGGCGTGATCGAGAACGGGCAGTTCAACGGGGCGGTCAATAATTACGAAGGGACTATCAAGGGCGGAACGTTCTATGGCAGTGTCAAAAATAGCGGTGAGTGCGATTTGGGAACACCTTTCCATATCGGCACCATCAGCGGCGGAACGTTCAACGGAAATGTGACGAACGAAGGAGCCGGAAGGATCAGCGGTGGGACCTTTAACGGAAGTCTGGACGGTACATTCTATACGGTGGCTTTTGAGAGCAACGGCGGCACGGCTGTACCAAATCAGAAATACGCCAACACGCCTGTCACCGCACCCACTGTCAGCAGAGCCGGGTATACCCTTGTAGGCTGGTACACAGACAAGGCGTGCACCGCGGCCTACGACTTTACCAAGCCCGTGACGGACAGCGTCACCCTGTACGCCAAGTGGGAGGCGGCGCCCCGGTACTACTACAACAGCGGCACCACCACCGATACCGACAATGCCGACGAGGACAAGAAGGGCTCCCCCAAGACCTTCGACCCGGGCGCGGGCATCTACGCCGTGAGCGTGGCACTGTCGCTGACGGGAACGGTATGGATCGGCCGGAAACGGCATTGAGCAAAAAAAGAAAGCCCTTGCGGGCTTTCTTTTTTTGCGTATTCTCAGATGTGCATACAGACGTCCCAGGCGCCCCAGATGACGTTGCGGAGGTTGCCCCACTTCTCGCAGGTGCCCACACGGTAGACCTTGTGGTCATCGGCGGCGATGGGCGCGGGCACGAAGCCGATGCCGTTGACCACGCTGTCACACTCGATGCGGATCTCGGTGCCGTCCTGCTGCTTGACCATGACGAAGCCGTCGCCGATCTCGGTGATGGTGGCGTTCAGGTAGACGGGGACCTTCTTGAACGCCAGCATCTCGCGGAGGAAGGAGGCGTTGGCCAGGCAGGTGCCGGGGGTGGCGATCAGGTCGTCGGCGTACTCGACGATGATGGGGTGCTTGCCCTGGAGGACCATCTCATAGGCGGCCTCGCAGGAGGACTGGCCGCCGCCGAAGAAGACGATGCGGTCGCCGGCGTCCACCTGGTTCAACAGCAGCTGGGTGAAGTTGATGGTCTTGTTGAAGCCCTTGACCGGCAGGGTCTTGGGGTGGGAGCCGGTGCAGACGATGATCTCGTCGAACTCGCGGCGCAGGGTGGCGGGGGCGTTGATCTCCATGTTGAAGCGGACCTCGATGTCGTTCTTCTTCAGCTCACGCTCGTACCAGCGCAGCAGGGCCTTGTCGGCCTCCTTGAAGCTCATGGCGGAGGCGGTGATGTACAGGCCGCCCAGCTCATTGGTCTTTTCGAAGATGACGGGGGTGTGGCCGCGCTGCTTGAGCACCAGGGCGCACTCCATGCCGCCGATGCCGCCGCCGATAATGGCGACCTTCTTGGGCTTACGGGTGGGAACGATCTTGTACTTGTTGTGCTGCATGGTGCTGGGCGTCAGGGCGCAGCGGGCCAGGTGCAGAGAGTCGTCCATGGGCTGCATATTGGGTGTGCTCTTGGACTTGTTGAAGCTGAAGCAGGCGTTGTGACAGTTGATGCAGGGCTTGATGTCCTCTACGCGGTCCTCCAGGATCTTGTTGACCCACTCGGGGTCCACCAGGTTCTGGCGGGCGATGCCCACGGCGTCCAGACGTCCGGCGGCGATCTCCTCGGCGGCCTTGGCGGGGTCCATCTTACCGGCGCAAACCACGGGCTTGGAGGTGAAGTTCTTGATGTGTTCCACCTCGGAGAGGTTGCAGTTCTCGGGCATATAGACCGGGGGATGGGCCCAGTACCAGGCATCGTAGGTGCCGTTGTCGCAGTCGAACATATCGTAGCCGGCATCCTCCAGGTACTTGATGGCCTTCTCGGACTCGGCCATATCGCGGCCGAACTCCACGAACTCCTCGCCGGGAACGGCGCCCTGGCCGAAGCCCTTGGTCTTGGACACCACGGAGTAACGCAGGGCCACGGGGAAGTCCTTGCCGCAGACGGCCTTGATGGCCTGGACGATCTCCACAGCGAAGCGGTAGCGGTTTTCGAAGGAGCCGCCGTACTCGTCGGTACGGTAGTTCATGTTGGCAATGGTGAACTGGTCCAGCAGATAGCCCTCATGCACCGCGTGGATCTCGACACCGTCAACGCCGGCATCCTGCAGGAGCTTGGCGGTCTTGGCAAAGGCGTCCACCATCTCGTGGATCTCCTCCACGGTCAGAGGGCGGGACTTGCACTCGGGATACCAGCGGTTGGGGGTGGCGGAGGCGGAGGCGGTGATGTAGTCCACGTTCAGGAAGGGCTTGCCCACGGCGCCGAAGGCCTTGTTCTGGAGCATCTTGACCATGATCTCGTTGATGGCCATGGAACGGCCCATACCGGCGGACAGCTGGACAAACAGCTTGGAGCCGGTCTTGTGGAACTCCGGCAGCCACTCGGCCAGGTCCTTGAACATCTTTTTGTTCTGGTACAGCCAGCGGCCGCCCATGGTGTCGCGGACACACTGCATACCCGGCAGCACCAGGCCCACGTTGTTCTGGGCGCGGTTCAGGATGTGGTAGGCCGCTTCCTTGTCGAAGTGACAGGGCTCCAGCCAGCCGAACAGGGACGTACCGCCCATAGAGGGCTGCACGATACGGTTCTTGATCTCCACGTTGCCGATCTTCCAGGGGGTAAACAGAGCGCTGTATTTCTCGTTCATTCGGTGTTCCTCCTCATATTTTCAGCATACTGCCGGTTTTTTCCCTGCTATTATACAGGAGTTTTGGAGAAACTACAACAACGAAAACGGGAAAACTGTCGGTTTTCCGGCAAAAATGCCGAATCCACCGAAAAAATATTTTTCCGGCGCGGGCAGGGAAGCACCTGTCGAAAGGACAGGATATTGCCACTGTACATCTTGCTTTTTCGTGGAAAACTGCTATAATGAAACCAAATATGTGCCGAGCAGGCACAAGGAAGGGGAAGATCAAGTTGAAAAAAAGATTGCTGTCCATCCTGTTGACGGCGCTGCTGCTCTGCGCCGTCCTGCTGGTGCTGGTGGACACGGCGTGGGCGGCGGAGACCTTGGACTGTACGGTCGGTGTCGCAGCCGGAAAAATAAATCCCGCGTATACGGGCTATGTAAACCGCGCAATGCGGTACTACATTCGGAACGTATCTGCACTGTCAAACGTTCCTGACGGACAGTCAATTTTGTTTTTCTTTGAGGGAGTCAGTGCGGTCGCAAGCCCGAACTACAAAGCTGACGACTATACACAGTCAGCGGTCAGAAATGCCGCTGTTTGCCTGGCGGTGAAATTTGTCAACGGTACGCCGGAGATCTATTACTGCGAAGATCAATGCTCGACCTTTCCTGATATGCCGTTGGAATTCAGTTACAAGGGTAACGGATATAGCCCTTCTACGATTTATGACGGCATCTATAAAGTGCGGCTGGATAACCACCTCAGCGGTTCAAAAGAGGACTATGCGGCGCTCACATTGGATATGAGCAACAACTATCTGACAGGGGCAAAAACGAATGCCTTTTATCTGTGCGACAATGACAAGCGCGGAACAGGCAAACCTTTTACGAACAGCCAGATTACAAGCGGAAATCGATCCTATCAGATTCATGGCCACGCAGGAAAGACGGCCACGCAGTCAAATTCATTTCGTTGGTCTGTCGGGTGCATTCTCGCAGGAGCAACATACGGTGAGTTTTCTGCACTCATGGCGGGGATAACCGGGGACAGCAGCCTGTCAAGCGCAGGAAAGCCGCCGCTGCTGAGCGAAGGGCAGAAACGGGATTTCGGTTATGTTGTGATAGACCGGTCACAGTATACCACCCAGCTGCAGGAAGTATATACGGGAAGCGGTTCTTATACGAAAAACGGAACAACGGCTTATTATAATATTACATCGGCGGATGCACGGGATGCCATCCATGAGTTGTGCAGAGGCTCGCTTGGCATTGATTTTGGC
>ERZ857998.2324-NODE-2324-length-18102-cov-6.733474_pt1 | contig 18102 bp, 15 predicted proteins | sample MGYA00519954_ERZ857998 | MGnify/ENA primary metagenome ERZ857998 (study PRJEB31778, sample SAMEA3449424) | human gut metagenome | biome: human gut; feature: human-associated habitat; material: faeces | place: United Kingdom | collected 2010/2012 ...
GCCCCCAGTGGCGACAAGCCCCTGGTGGATGCGGAGTCCCTTGCGAAGATGAAGGATGGCGTGGTGATCATCAACGTCTCCCGGGGTGCCAACGTGGACGAGGCCGCCCTGCTGGACGCTCTGAACTCCGGCAAGGTCAAGGCCGCCGGTCTGGACGTGTGGCTGAGCGAGAAGGATCCCAACTGGGCCCTGGCCTCCCACCCGGCTGTCTCCTGCACGCCCCACATCGGCGCAGGCACCAAGGAAGCCCAGAAACGCATCGGCGCGGAATTGGTGGACATTGTAGAGAACTTCGGCTGATCAGTATTCCCGGTCAAACGCCCCTCCCGTTTTCACGGGAGGGGCGTTTTTCTGTGCCGTCTTTCCGATTTTTTCTTTTTCCGTAAATTGTTCCTATATTTTTATAATTTTTTAACTGCCATCCCTATTTACTTTTCAAAGTTGGCAGTATATAATAGGGGCCATACAATCGCAGAACAGAAGGTGATGGCTTGAGGCAGGCAGTTGTCCCGTCCCAGTATCTGCAGATCGCTTTGGATCTGGCTACCCGCATCGCCCAGGGTGAGTTGACGGAGGGCAGCCGGATTTACGGTCGGTCGGTGCTGGCGTCGGAGTACGGGGTATCCCCGGAGACGATCCGCAAGGCCCTGCGGCTGCTGGCGGACATGAAGGTGGTGGATGTGAAGCCCCAGAGCGGGGCCGTAGTCCTCTCCGCCGACAGCGCCCGCCGGTACATCGAAAACTTCTCCGAGGATGCGGACATCCATTCCCTGCGCCTCCAGTTGAAGGCGCTGCTGGCGGAGTCCGCCGAGGTGAACCGGCGCATGGCGGACACCGTGTCGGCCCTGGTAAAAGGGCAGGACACATTTGCTGCGGCCGGTCAGCCCCTCCCCAACTATGAGGTCCCTGTCCCCAAGGACTCTCCTCTCATCGGCAAGAGCATCGGGGAGCTGAAATTCTGGCAGTCCACCGGCGGCACCATCGTGGCCATCCGGCGGGGCCAGACGGTGATCCTCTCCCCCGGTCCCTATGCCGAACTGTACAGCGGCGACGTCATCATCCTGGTGGGAAGCCCCAGCGCCGCAGAGGCCGCCCACCGGCTAGTAACGACAAAGGAGTGAAGGCAGCGATATGATCCAGTTTGAACACGTCTCCAAGAGCTATGGCAAGACCCCGGTCCTCAAGGACCTGAATTTCACCATTCCAGACGGACAGTTCGTGGTCCTGATCGGCCCTTCCGGCTGCGGCAAGACCACCACCATGAAGATGATCAACCGCCTGCTGGAGCCCGATTCCGGCACCATCCGCATCGACGGGCAGGATATCCACTCCCAGGACAAGGTGGAGCTGCGGCGGCATATCGGCTATGTGATCCAGCAGATCGGCCTGTTCCCCAACATGACCGTGGCCCAGAACATCTGCGTGGTCCCCAAGCTGCTGAAGTACGACAAGGCCCGGTGCGATGAGATCGTCCAGGAGATGCTGCAGCTGGTCCACATGGAGCAGTCTGCCAACAAGTATCCTTCCGAGCTCTCCGGCGGCCAGCAGCAGCGCATCGGCGTGCTGCGGGCCCTGGCGGCTTCTCCCCCCATCGTGCTGATGGATGAGCCCTTCTCCGCTCTCGATCCCTTGACTCGGGAGTCCCTGCAGGACGAGGTGAAGAACCTGCAGCAGAAGCTGAACAAGACCATCGTCTTCGTCAGCCACGACATGAGCGAGGCGCTGAAGCTGGCGGACATCATCATCTTCATGGCCGCCGGAGAAATCGTCCAGATGGCCTCCCCCGAGGAGATGCTGGAGCACCCCGCCAACGATCTGGTCCGCACCTTTATGGGCAAACACACGCCGGACACCGCCCCCTCCAAAGTAGAGAGCTTCATGCGCACCAATGTGTTCAGCGTCCGGAAGGACCGCGGCGTGCTGGAGTGCGCCGAGCGCATGGCCCGAGGCAGCGTGGACACCCTGCTGGTCACAGACGAGCAGAACCGGTACTTAGGCACCATCTCCATCGGCGACATCCGCCACTGGGGCCGGGAACTCACCAGCATCGAGCCTCTGATCCGCCAGACTGCCCGGACCGTCCGGGTGGGGGACGAGGCCAAGGAGAGCTTCGACTACCTGCTAGACTCCGGTGCCAACTACGTGGTGGTGCTGAATGCGGACGACACCATCGCCGGTATCGTCACCAAGACCAGCGTGGCCCGCAGCGTGGCGGAGAATCTGTGGGGTGATTCCAAATGATGACGCTGATCCAGGACTACGGCGCCGACCTGCTGCGGGCCATCGGACTGCACACGATATATGTGCTGATCTCCGTGGTCATCGGCTGTGCGGCGGGACTGGTGTTCGGCATTCTGCTTCTGGTTCTCGGCGGCTACGCCTATATGCAGTCGCCGCCGTTCGGGGCCCGGTCCCAGGGCGAACGCCTGGAGCGTATGCAGCGTTCGCCCCAGTATCGGGACGGCGTTTTTCACAATCTGGAGCCCGTGCCCCGGGACGGGGCCCAGGGCGGCATGGCCCTGGCCCTGATCAAATATGCCCTGCGCCGCAAGGTGAACCCCGCGCCGCCCGCGCCCCTGCCCACATGCAAGACCGACCTGCGCGCCCTGGACCGCAACACGGATGTGGTTGTCTGGCTGGGACATTCCTCGTATTTCGTGCAACTGGGCGGCCACCGTCTGCTTATCGACCCGGTGTTCAGCGAGAACGCCGCGCCCCTGCCGCGCGGCAACCCGGCCTTTGCGGGCAGTAACATCTATTCGGCGGCGGATATGCCGGACATCGACGCGTTGCTCATTTCCCACGACCATTGGGATCATCTGGACTATCCCACGGCAACGGCACTGCGGGGCAAGGTGCGTCGCGTGGTCTGCGGGCCGGGCGTGGGCGCGTCTTTCGTGCGCTGGGGCTATGCGGAGGCGGCCGTCACGGAACTGGACTGGAATGAATCCGTCGCGCTGGGCGGCGGACTGAACGTGCATGCCCAGACCGCGCGCCACTATTCCAGCCGTGGCTTTGCCCGCGACAGTACGCTCTGGCTGGGTTTTGCCCTGACCACGCTCCAACGGCGGCTCTTTTTCAGCGGCGACAGCGGTTACGGCAGGCACTTCGAGGCCATCGGCAAGGCCTTCGGCGGTTTTGACCTGGTCATGCTGGACAGCGGCCAGTACGACGCCGACTGGCCGTATATTCACATGACGCCCGAGGAGGCGGCCCGTGCGGCCCGTGACCTGCAAGCCGAAACCCTGCTGCCCGCCCATGTGGGCAAGTTTTCCATTGCCTTTCATTCCTGGGATGATCCGTTCCGGCGTTCCGTGGCGGCGGCCGAAGGGCAGCCGTACAGCCTGCTCACGCCCAAAGTCGGCGAAGTCGTCACCCTGCCCGCGCCGGGTACGCCGTGGCCGGTTTTTCCCCGCTGGTGGGAAGAACTGCCGAGGTGAAAAAAGAGCGGCGAGTTGCAAAAGGGCGGCATCCATCGTGCGGATGCCGCCCTTTTGCGGATTTTTGCATTGCGCGCGGGCGCGCTATGCCTGCCCTTGCGCCTGCTCCCGCGCTTGCGGCACCGGTTCCGGATTGTCGTTGAAGTCGCCTTCCAGGCGCGACACCACCAGCGCGCCGAGGCTGTCGCCCAGCACGTTCATGGGCGTGCGGGCCATGTCGAGAACGCGGTCGATGCCCGCGATCAGGGCCACGCCTTCCAGGGGCATGCCCATCTGCACGAAAACGATGCTCATCATGATCAGGCCCGCGCCGGGAACGCCCATGGTGCCCACGGCGGCGAGAATGGACATCAGAATGACGGTCAGTTGCGCGTCCAGCGGCAGCGAGATGCCGTAGAATTCCGCCACAAAAATCGTGTTGATGCCCATGTACAGGGCGGTGCCGTTCATGTTGATGGTGTTGCCCAGCGGGATGCCGAAGCTGACCACGGTGCGCGATGCGCCCAGCGCCTCGGTGCAGCGCATGTTCGAAGGCAGGGCGGCCGCGCTGGAGCAGGTGGTGAAGCCGATCATGAAGGGCTCCAGCATGCCCTTGACGAAGCGCATCACCGGAATCTTGACCACGAACTTGACCAGCGGCAGGAACATGAAACAGTACAGAATGGCGCAACCGGCGTACATCAGCAGAATGACCTTGCCCAGGGGCAGCAGCACGGCAAGGCCGTGCTTGGTCACGGTGTAGGCCATGAGGCCGAAGACGCCGATGGGCGCATAGTGCATCACAAAGCCCGTTACCTTGATCATGACTTCGCCGCAGGAGTCGAAGAAACGGTGCAGATGCCGTCCGCTCTCACCCAGGGAACTGATGCCGAAGCCGAAAATAATGGCGAAGATGATGATCTGGAGCATATTGCCCCTGGACATGGCTTCCACCGGGTTGATCGGGATCAGGTTCATCAGCGTGTCGTTGAGGGCCGGCGGGGTCACCGGCTTGACGTGCAGATTGTCGGTGGAGAGGTTCACGCCCGCGCCCGGCTGCACGATGTTGGCCAGCAGCAGGCCCACGGCCACGGACACCGCCGTGGTGATCAGGTAGTAAAGCAGGGTCTTGGTGGCCACGCGCCCCAGTTTGGTGGTGTCGCTGATGCCCGCCGCGCCCGCCACCAGGGTGGCGAAGACCAGCGGAACCACCACCATGCGGATCAGGCGGATGAAAATGTCGCCGAGAAATTTGAAGACGGCGCTGCCCAGCGCCCAGTCCTGCGCGACCACGCCCACAAGCACGCCCGCAACCATGCCGATGCCCATCTGCATGGGCAAGCCCATTTTGATCTTTGCCATACCATTCCCCATCAGTAATATTTCCAGGCAACAGCCGCGCCCATGACGTTCTTGTCCGCCGGTGATGGCGACAGGCGCGGTCGGGCTGGATTGCGGAACTCCCGGAGGCCGGGCGGCCGTATTCAGGCCGGTTCAGGGAGATAATGGTATTTCGCGACCGGGTCAATCAACGGGGCGGGATTTGCGGCTGTTCACAGCAGCGGCATAAAAATTATTGCCTTTCAGTAAAAAAATCTTTGACTTTGCAGCCAAGGGAAGTGTTGATTAATGGTCTTTTTGCTCTCTGCCAAGGAAGGCGAACTGCGGGCGGAGGGAGTATATCCAAACATATTCGACCTTCGCACGGGGCGAGCCTGACGCGGGCAGAGGGCAAAAACCTTCATTAATCAGTGCTTCCCAAGATGCTTGGCGATTGTTTGCAGGTATATAACCGGCATTCCACTCTGTGCTCATTCCGTGTGCGCAGGACCGTTTTGTCTGACAAGCCTGACAGCGCGACCAGGGCGCGTATCGTTATCTTTCTGTCAGCCATAATATTTTTGACATTGCGCGTTATCATGCGACACCTTTTTATCGTAGAGTATAACCGTTTTTCTATAACGAGCTTCGCTCAAGAGAAAAAGAATCTCAATCAGCCAGTCTAGTTCTTGTCTTCTTGACTACCGCAGGAAGTTGTGATTTTTATCACAAGGTGATTCGTACCCACCTTTCCACGAGCGGCTACCATCCCGACAGTATGGCTTTTTTGCGTCCATTGGTTGACGCTGCTGGCTATCTATTGCCGGGTGTTATGGTCATGTCCAAGCCGAAAGGCCAAAAGCCATAAACCGCTCTCGTGGGCGGGTACGACACCCGGCATTTGCTATTTGGGGAATGCCAATCGTGCAAACCACGAGGTGCCTTATGCCCCACCATTTCCCAAGCGCTGCTCCTCGGCCTCAGTCGTCAACGCCCCCTCCTCGGAGCCATTCCGAACTAGCGGAACGGATCGCAAGATTCCAGACCACCGCCCAGGACCTGCTGGCCATGTATGAACCGGCAGGGCGGGGCAGCGGGCTCAACCCGCGCCCCAGTCCGGATTCGGACTGCGAAACTCGCTGCTACTACCTTTCAGCGGGAGCGGTGCAGCATGAGCGCAAACTTTTGAAACACTACGGCGCGGAAGATTTCTGCGATCTGCTGGCAGAAACCTATATGCTCCTGGTGGGCGTGGTCAAAATAATGAAAAGCACGCACCATGACGTGCGCGTGAAAGGCTATGTCATTGCCAGCCTGGGCTGCCTCCTTGAGCAGGCGTCCAACCTAGTGTTGCGGATGCGGAACGTCTACGACAGGATGGAAAGGGTCAGCCGGTAAGCAGCTCCCAATCTCTTTTTGTGCCACTATTTCTTCACGTAAAAAAGCCCTCGCGATTTGCAATCGCGAGGGCCTAAATTTGCCTACTCACAGCAGCTTGGGCATGACTTATCCCGCTTGCCGGGTCTCCGGCAGTGTGGCTGTTTCCATATGCCCATTGGGATAACGCAGGATATATTGTCCATTGTCGTCAAGATAGCTCAGCGGTACGCCTTTTTTCAGCTCCTGCTCAAGGATGAGGTGCTGGTTTTCTATGGCAATTTTGACGATCTCTTCCAAGCTCAGAGACATGGCGACCTCCTTTAAGCAAGAGAATACGAAGCGCGCGCCGGATGGTCGACAGGCGTGGAGATGTGCCTGTTTAACCAACCTCTCCCAGTCCAATGCTCCGGATGCCGAAAGTGTTCTCCCGGAAACGGCCACGAACCTCAGTATTGTCGTATTCCTCGCCGATATGGATGACGCGGCGATCTTCGTCTTCCAATTCGCTCGTCAGAGCCCCCGGCAAGGCGTTGTCTTGGCAGCCGGGGGCTACTTTCTTGCGCGTTTCTTCGTATACGCCCTAATCAGCCAGCTTCTCATTCAGGGGATTCACGTCTGCCTTGGTCAGGGCCAGACCCGCTTTTGTGCAATGAGGAGCTCGAAGATTCAAAATCTCACCTGGGCGGATATCGAATCCAACGCGGTTATGAAATTGCCCAAGAAAAAGAGCACAGGGCAGGAGCGCGACGAGACCACCTCCAGCACTCATGAATTATCCGAAGGACAGCGCGTCATACAGTGATGTCGGAGTATTGCTGACAAGAAGGGCGACAACAGATAAACTGCCGGAAAAGGCCGTCGCCCCAAGGAGTGACAATGGGCATAGCGAAACAGGAAGCACAGATTAAACAAATTGATGCGTTGCACGGCCAGCTTGCGACCTATCGCCCCTATGAAGGCGATAGGCTTGTGCAACTCCGCAAATATTACCGGCTCGGCCTGACATGGACGAGCAATGCCATAGAAGGCTCCTCCTATACGGAATCTGAGACAAAAATTCTTCTGGAAGACGGAATCACCGTTGCCGGTAAAACCTTGCGTGAGACTATGGCCGCTCTGGGTCATGCCAAAGCGTACGACTACATGTTCACGTTGATAGGCAAGAAAGGTGTAAGCGAACAAGATATTTTAGCGATGCACGGAATGCTTGATGGCGGTATGGAAACCGGCACAGCCGGGGAGTACAGAACAACCGCAGTATTCATCACCGGCACCACGTTCAAGTTTCCTCCTGCGGGAGAAATTCCCGTCTTGATGCAAACTCTATTTGCGCAAACAATGCCAGGATTGGCTTCACTTCATCCCGTGGTGCAGTCCGCAAAAATTCACAAGGAAATTGTTACCGTTCACCCCTTCAGCGACGGCAACGGCCGGGTGGCTCGCCTTGCCATGAATACGCTCCTTATCCAACACGGCTATATGCCGGTGCAGATTTATCCTGTTATCCGGCAGGATTATATTGATTCATTGCGTTGCGCGCAAACGCAGGGCGATGATTCGGACTTTATCGAACTCATCTTACAGCAGGAAATCGAGTCACAGAAAGAGATTTTGCGTATTATCAAGGAATAAAAATGCGTTTTATTCTTTGAGTCTTTGATTTTGTCAACATATTTCAATATGTTTTTGACAAAAATGAGACATTAGTGTGCAGAATAGGCCAAATCCTGCCCTGTAAGCAGATTGATGCAAAGCAGCCCTGCAAATAAAAAGGTCTTGAAGACGAGTGTTCGGCGATATGGATATCGGTGTGGAATTGTCCTTGGATTATGCGAAACTCAGCGCAGAAAGGCTTCTTGAGGCCAAGGAACAAAGAACGTGCCATAGCGGGAAAATACTTCGGCACGTTCTCAAGTTGCGTGACGGAATTTTTTATTTTGCGTGAAAACTCACAGTCGTTTTGATTCAAACTAAACGCCGCGTTATAGTGCTCGTCCATGTGTCCAATAAAAAACATGTTACATTTTTTGAGTATAACCTGTTGATTTTATAGAGGAAACTGGATTTGAATTTTTCACCTAATATCTTGATATTAATTGATATTAATACAAAAATATTTACAATACCTCGTAAAATCCTCCTTAATTTTATAGATGTTCCTGGACATTGTAGAACGATTCACTGCCATTGGAATTTTTTTATCAGCCCTTTCTTTTCACATTCGCTTCTGACCTTGATAACACTTGCAATGAAATCTTTGATTCGAGCAAACGGCACTTCACTTAATGGCTTCCAGTGACTGAGGATATTCAAGGTATCCCCAACAGTTATAAAAATCATTCCAACAAGCTTTTGAGCTTCTTCTTGTGACATAAGATTGGAGCCGTCAAAATCACATTGCAGAGAGTTACATAATAGCCTTGCGATATTATTAGGTTCATCAAGAGAGTGTGATTTCGAATATTTCATCACTTCTTTTGTTTTTCTATTTTTGGGATTAACCTTGGCATCAACTAATATATTTTCAACTGTGAGTCGGTTTCCATATGCAAACGGTATCAACATCTGCATTCCGGCGACAAATTCTGTCATAAAGGATTCTGAAAGTTGCCGCAGAGTTGCTCCTCTATCGACATAATTTTCTTCATCAATGGTTAATACACGAGCAGCTAACTCTTTAAAATCATCAAGGTATGGGCCAAAATCAATGTCCCACTTTGAAACATGGATAGATTTCCATTTGTTTCTGGCTGAATAAGATTCAGCAAAGCGAAGTACATCTCTTGCCCATGCTTCATCATGAGTCGTAATAATCAACTGATAGTCTAAAAATTTACTTGTAAGCATTGAAGCGACCCTATGCTTATGGCTACTGTCAATGCTGGTTAGCACATCATCGAGAACCACTAATGAGCCTTTTGGGTTAAACTTTAAGACAGATGCGAGAAAGATACTCAAGCCCAATGAATCTAAATGCCCCTCGCTTAGATAAAAATTGGGGTCAACAGAGGTTGTTTTATCAAAAAAATCAATCTTAAGATGCATTAGGGGTGACCGCCCACGTGTGGGCGTCAGTTCGATTTTTGTGCATTCAGATATTTCAGCTCCATCCTCAGAAAAATTATGGAATTCGTTATAAATTTGTGAAATCTCCACAACAAAACTATCAAGAAATGACAAAAGTCCATCAGTGCATGCCTTTTCAATAGTTACGCGTGCAGCTTCAACAGCTTTATAAATTTCTATTTGCTTTAAATACTCACTATTCAGCGATTCAATCTCTGGTAAAACTTGAAGAAAAGATGATATATGGTCGAATGCAATTTTAATCTTTACATCATGCGTAGCCAGCATATTTTTCTGCTTATCTTCAAGTAATGCTAATAGCTTAACTCTTTCATTGAAAAGTGTTGTATATGAAACAAGCATTAAAGTATTATCTTTTGTATCAACTGGAACGTCGTCACGTATATTTTTAAGCATATTTGAGAATGAATTGATTGCTTGCACATAGCTTGCTTGCAATTCACTGCTCATAAACTGCTTACATAGTTCAAGCTCTCTTCTAAGCTGGCTTACATGCGAATCGAGCGTGTAAACCACTTGTTGAACTGTAGATTTTTTAGCAGAGAGAGCATCACTCAGCTTACTCAATATTTGTCTTCTGTTCTTAAGCTGTAAAAGTAATCCTGTTGGAGAAATTTCTTGCCCGCATATAGGGCACTCTTGTTCGTTTGAATTTTGCTCAAAATAAATTATCGCATTGTCGATAATGGCACTTTTGTTACCGTCCTTAAAAGCTTGTGTAAGAGTTACAACTTCCTTTAATATCTTGGAATATTTGTCAAATGACTCTTGCAGTTTATCATTGAAGGGCATTTTTAATGACTCAACTGCATTTGTAATCTTTGCATAGAAGTCTACATCTTGAAAACTAAGCTTCTTCTCGATTTCTTGCCGAACTAACTCTAATCCATCTGTTTTATCAATTTTCTCGATACTAATATCTGTTAGCAGCTTATTTGTATACTCAATGACTTCACTCAAATTTTTTGGAATGAACCCATTAACTAAAATTCTATACTTTGATTGGATACGCTGCTGTATAGCCTCACATCGATCTTTTAAATCTTTAGCAGCTTCTTGAAATTTTTTCCTCTGTTCGCCGATCTCATCTTCCCCGAGCAGTTCCATTATGTAACGAAATCTATCAGATGGGTTACTCTCAATAAGAGATATAATTTTATTGCGTCGCAATATAAAGTTTCTTGGCAAGGGGTGTTTTTCTAGGTCGCCCTTATTTTGTGGGTTCCACACTAACCCCGCACTAGGGTCGACAGTACAAGTAACTTGAGAAGAATTTTGGGGATAAATCACAATTGAGGGTTCGTTGCTTGACTTAATATGCCGATAGGAACTTGGTTCCCTAGAGCCATCGATATTTGAGCTAAAAAATAGTTCCAGCCCATCAACTATGCTGGATTTTCCTTTCCCGTTCCCACCAATTATAAGCGTATTTTTACCACCAAAATCAATCGTATTAGAGGGCAGCCCCCGGAAGTGAAGAAAGGATATTTTATCAATCAGCATACTATATCCTCTTTTTATTTATCAGTTTTATTTGATGCGATGGCTTCTGTTAAAGTCTCTATGATTGTCTCTTTGGACAAATTGGCTGTTCCAAAAAGTTTTTTTAATGTGGTTGCTTGCTCTTCATTTTTTGAATTTTTTTCAATGCTTTTAGCTATATGATTCATCAGCGAATCATGGACTGTCGTATCGTCGGTACTTTTTGAACTTTCCACGTTCCCTCCAATGTTTTCCCGTGAGCTTAGCCTAAGAGAAAGGGAAGCTCAATCAGCGAGTCTATTTCTTGATTCTTGAATACCGCTGTAAGTTGTGATTTTGTCAATTCTGGTGATTCGTACCCACCTTTCCACGAGCGGCTGCCATCCCGACAGTATGCTTTTTGCGTCCATTGGTTGACGCTGCTGGCTATCTATTGCCGGGTGTTATGGTCATGTCCAAGCCGAAAGGCCAAAAGCCATAAACCGCTCTCGTGGGCGGGTACGACACCCGGCATTTGCTATTTGGGGAATGCCAATCGTGCAAACCACGAGGTGCCTTATGCCCCACCATTTCCCAAGCGCTGCTCCTCGGCCTCAGTCGTCAACGCCCCCTCCTCGGAGCCATTCCGAACTAGCGGAACGGATCGCAAGATTCCAGACCACCGCCCAGGACCTGCTGGCCATGTATGAACCGGCAGGGCGGGGCAGCGGGCTCAACCCGCGCCCCAGTCCGGATTCGGACTGCGAAACTCGCTGCTACTACCTTTCAGCGGGAGCGGTGCAGCATGAGCGCAAACTTTTGAAACACTACGGCGCGGAAGATTTCTGCGATCTGCTGGCAGAAACCTATATGCTCCTGGTGGGCGTGGTCAAAATAATGAAAAGCACGCACCATGACGTGCGCGTGAAAGACTATGTCATTGCCAGCCTGGGCTGCCTTCTTGAGCAGGCGTCCAAATTTCTGAGGGCGTTGATGGAAAGCCGAACTGTGCGGCAAGCATGGCCTGCGCGGGGCCCGGATCATGCCTGATCGCCTTTACAGCAACGTATTCCAGCGGGCGGATCGGGTAATGTTATGCACCTTGTCGGTCGACTTGTCCGCCGTTCCGTCCATATATTCCACTGCGTCACGCGGTCTTTCCAAGATGCGTTTTTCATTCTTGACAAGAGTAAGTCAATGAATTACATATAATGCATGAGAAAACACTCTCATGACAGTAACTGAAACCCCGGCGTTTACGCATGAAGCGAAATCGCTGCTGAGCGAAGACGAGCGGAACGATCTGATACTGTTTCTGGCCGAGAATCCGGAGGCGGGAGATATTATCGAACAGACAGGGGGCGTAAGAAAGGTGCGCTGGGCGCGCCAGGGGGGTGGCAAAAGCGGTGGCTATCGCGTCATTTATTACTACTACACGCAGGCGATACCGCTTTTTGCGTTGCTGATATACCCCAAAAACCGCAAAGACTCCCTCACAATGGGGGAGAAGAACGGCTTGAAGAAATTTGTGGGAGAAATCCTGAAAGCCTATGGAGTACGTAAGCCATGAGTGAATTTGGCAAGAAGCTCTTGGAGAGCATGGAGCAGGCGGTCGAAATCGCCCAAGGTGACATGCCCAAGTCAGACTACGTTGAGCACATTGTTCAGGTGGCGCGCGCGCCTGAGCGTGTGGACGTGAAGGCTATCCGCAAGAGCATGGGAATGACACAGGCCGGGTTTGCCGCGAGTTTCGGCCTGTCTCTGTATACCCTGCGCGGATGGGAACAGGGCAAGCGAAAGCCTGACCCCGCCGCGCGCGCTTATCTGCGTGTTATCGAAAAGGCGCCTGATACCGTGCGTGCCGCGTTGGCAGGCTGAAAAAGGTTTTGAAATCCTACTATCGCGTCAAGCGACTGTGCCCAATAAAAAACAGGTTACGTTTTTTGAACGTAACCTGTTGATTTTATGGAGCGGGAAACGGGATTTGAACCCGCAACCTTCAGCTTGGGAAGCTGACACTCTACCGTTGAGTTATTCCCGCAGAAAGGGCGGTGGAGCGGGAGACGGGATTTGAACCCGCGACTTCAACCTTGGCAAGGTTGCACTCTACCACTGAGTTACTCCCGCTCAGCGAAAAAATCTTTTACGCGTTCCTTTCCCGGCTGTCAAGCGCCGGGCTGAAACTTTTTTCCCAATCGCTCTTTTGTGCCGGAAAAACGCCGGAATACGGACTGTTGAAATCATCCCCGGCCCGCATCCCGGCGCGGCGTTCAATCCTTGAGGCGGTTGTCCACAATGCGCTGGGCCTTGCCTTCGGAACGCTGGATGGAGTGCGGCTCCATCAGGCGCACCTTGGCCGTGACGCCCAGAAATTCCTTGATATTCTTCTGCAAACGGCCTTCCAGCATCTGGAGCTTGCGGATTTCGTCGGCAAAGAGCGAATCGCTCACTTCCACGCGCACTTCCAGCGTGTCCAGATTATTGGAGCGGTCCACAATGATCTGGTAGTTGGGCGTGAGGCCCTCGCTCTCCATGAGAATGCCTTCGATCTGCTGCGGGAAGACGTTGACCCCGCGGATGATCAGCATGTCGTCGCTGCGGCCGCGCAGGCGCGAAATGCGCACATGGGTGCGCCCGCAACGACAGGGCGTGTAATCCAGGCTGGTCAGGTCGCGGGTGCGGTAACGCAGCAGGGGGATGCCTTCCTTGGTCAGGGTGGTCAGCACCAGTTCGCCCACTTCGCCGGGCGGCAGCTGCTCGCCGCTGATCGGGTCGATGATTTCGGGCAGGATGTGGTCCTCCCAGAGGTGCATGCCGCATTTGGCGTCCACGCACTCCATGGCCACGCCCGGTCCCATGATTTCGGAAAGGCCGTAGATGTTCAGGGCGTCGATGCCCATTTTCTGTTCCATGTCCCGGCGCATGGCTTCGGTCCAGGGTTCGGCCCCGAACACGCCGATGCGCAGCGGCAGGTCGCGGAAGTCGATGCCCGCCTCCTGTCCGGCCTCCCAGAGGTGCAGGGCGTAGGAGGGCGTGCAGCAGAGCACCGTGGCCGCGAAGTCGCGCAGCAGAAAGGCCTGCCGCCGCGTGGCTCCGCCCGAGGCGGGCACCACCGTGGCTCCCAGGTATTCCGCGCCGCCGTGCGCGCCCAGGCCGCCGGTGAACAGGCCGTAGCCGTAGGCCACGTGCACGATGTCCGTGCGGTTCACCCCGGCCGCCGAAAGGCTGCGCGCGGCCAGTTCGGCCCAGTTTTCCAGGTCGCGGGCCGTGTAGCCCACCACCACCGCCTTGCCCGTGGTGCCGCTGGAAGCGTGCAGGCGCACGATGTTTTCTCTGGGCACGGCGAACAGGCCGTAGGGATAGTGATTGCGCATATCCTGCTTTTCGGTGAAGGGCAGGAGCCGCAGGTCCGCCAGGGTTTTGATGTCCGCGGGGGTGATCCCGATCTCGTCGAAGCGTTTGCGGTAAAAGGGCACATTGGCGTACACGCGGTTGCAGAGATCGCGCAGGCGGCGCAGTTGCAGCGCTTCCAGGTCCTCGCGGGGCAGGGTTTCCTGTTTGATATTGAAGAGCACGGGCCACTCCTTATTATATGGCGGAACTAGAGCAGATTAACTTTGAAATTTTACAAATTTCAAAGTCGGCATTCTGACGAAAAACGTGGTTATCGCTGCTGTCGATCCCCGTATGGCTCCGTTGTCGCCAACGGAGACAGCCTTTCGGGCTGCCTTCGGCCGCTTCGTCAGAATCCGCGCCGCACCGTGTGCGGCGTTAGAGCAATTTCAAAGTTGAAATGCCCTGGGACAGAAAAACAGGGAAACGCACGCGGAGCGCGGCGTCACTCCGGTATGCCGCAATGTGGGGGCCGGGTCAACCGGCCCGGCGCACGGCTTTGCCTTCCGGCGGCTATCCATTGAAACTCCGCGGTGCCGCCGCCTTGGCCACCACGCCATTGCTCTCAGTCCGGCTTTGGGATATGTGCTTGACATGGAACAGATTCCTTCTACCGAAAATACCGAGACCCAGGCCGCGCGCCCGGGCCGCAAGCGTTATGCGGACGTTCCCCTGGCCGAAAAGCTGGCTGTCATCACGGCCTGGCTTGAAGAACACAAGGCGGAACGCATCGTCAGTCTCAATCTCACCGAGCAGGGCGGCTTTGCCGACGCCCTGCTGGTGCTCACCGCAGGGTCCATGCGCCATGCCCAGAGCCTGGCCGACGGGGTGGCCGCTCTCTGCCACGAACGCAATTACGAATATCTGCGCGTCGAGGGCTATGAGGCCGGACAGTGGATCCTTGTGGATCTGAACGACATCGTCATCAACATTTTTCTGGAGCCCGTGCGGGAGCTGTACCGTCTGGAGGCCCTCTGGGGCCAGTCTCCGGCCCGCGCCTCCGACCATGCGGCTTCGGCGGCCGGACCCGGGGGGGAGGCCTCGGCATGACTCCCACCTTGCTGCTGATTCTTGACGGCTGGGGCCTGGCCGCGCCCACTCCCGGCAATGCGCCGTATCTCGCGCCCACTCCCAATCTGGACAACCTCAACGCTCGTTGCCCGCATGCGCAACTGACGGCCTCGGGCCGGGCCGTGGGCCTGCCTGAAGGCTACATGGGCAATTCCGAGGTGGGCCACCTGAACATCGGGGCCGGGCGCGTGGTCTACCAGGACATGACGCGTATCGACGTGGCCCTGGAGGACGGCTCCTTTGCCGCCAACCCGGTGCTCAATGGGCTGCTGGAAACGGTCAAAAAGAGCGGCGGCAGGCTGCATCTGGCGGGCCTGCTCTCGGACGGCGGCGTGCACAGCCATATCCGGCATCTGGAAGCCATCTGCGATATGGCCGCCCGTGCGGGCGTGCCCGTGCGGGTGCACTGCATCATGGACGGCCGCGACACGGACCCCAAAAGCGGCGTGGGCTTTGCGCGCGCGCTGGAGGAGCATCTCAAGGACCAGCCTTTGGCGCGCATTGCCGGTCTGGTGGGGCGTTTCTACGCCATGGACCGCGACAAGCGCTGGGACCGGGTCAAGGCCGCCTGGGATCTGCTGGTCCACGGGCAGAGCGCGGAGGGCCGCGTGGCCCCGGACGCGGTGAAGGCCCTTGAGGTTTCCTATGCCGAGGGCATCACCGACGAGTTCGTCAAGCCCGTGCGCTGCGCAAGCGGTCCCCTTCCGGATGGGGCCGAGGAGCCCGTGGGCATGGCCGACGGGGACACGCTCTTTTTCTTCAATTTCCGGGCCGACCGCATGCGGGAGTTGACCCAGGCCTTTATCGAGCCGGATTTCAAGGGCTTTGAGCGCGGCAGGCTGCCCAAACTGGCGGCCATCGCGTCCATGACCTCCTATGAGGCGCATTTCGGCATTCCCGTGGCCTTTCCCAAGGAAGCCGTGACCATGGGCCTGGGCGAGGTGGTTTCGCGGGCCGGTCTGCGCCAGCTCCGCCTGGCGGAGACGGAAAAATACGCCCATGTGACCTACTTCTTCAACGGGGGCGTGGAAGAACCCTTCCCCGGCGAAGACCGCATTCTGGTGCCGTCGCCGCGCGACGTGCCCACCTATGACCTCAAACCGGCCATGAGCGCCCGCCAGGTCACCGACAAGTTTGTGGAAGCCTGGGACAAGGGCATTTACGACCTGGTGGTCTGCAATCTGGCCAACGGCGACATGGTGGGCCATACCGGCGTGCTCAAGGCGGCGGTGGAGGCCTGTGCCGTGGTGGACGAATGCGTGGGGCGCATGCTCAAAGCCGTGGAGGCGCGCGGCGGCCGCATGCTGATCATCGCGGACCACGGCAATTGCGAGGTCATGCTGACCCCCGAGGGGCAACCGCACACGGCGCACACTACCAATCCCGTGCCCTGCATTCTGTTGGAGCCGGGCGGCGCCGTCACAGCTCTGGCCGACGGCAAGCTGGCCGATGTGGCCCCGACCCTGCTCGGGCTCTGGGGCATGGAGCCCTCAGCGCCCATGACCGGCCGGAATCTGGCCGCCAAAGAGGTGCGGCATGGCTGACAAGAAAAACCGTCCCCTGACGCCCGTGCCGCCGGACGGCATGGAAATCCTCTTCTTCTACCAGTGCCCGCAATGCGGCAAGCATATCCCTCTGGTCAGCCCCACGGAACCTCGGATGATCTCCTGCGATGCTTGCGGCCTTGCCTTCCCCATCATCCCGGTGGACGAGCACGGCCTGCATTATGTGCGGATCATGCTGGCCGGGGGCAAGGCGGCGGCGGACCCGGACTTTTTATAGCTTTATGTATGTTGCCGTGCCAGCAGCCGGTCCTTCGGGGCCGGTTTTTTCTTTGTCTTGGGGCGAAGCCGCGAGGCGGTAAAAATTTTTTTACAAAAAGCCTTGCCTTCCTACCCGAAAGCCGATAAACGGTATGTCAACCTGTATGGGACAGGACAACTTTTTTAACTTTTTGAGGGCTCAACAAGAGGAAGGAAAAACATGAAACGTATCTGTACGCTTCTGTTGGCGGCTAGTATGCTGCTGGGCGTGGCGACGGGCGCCAGCGCCATTGATTTCAAGGCCAAGGGCCAGTGGCTGATGGGCTTCGCCGGCGGCGAAAATCAGCTGATCAACAAGACCCGTACCGGCAACGGCCCCAAAGAAAAGCTGAACAGCAACGACAAGTTCGCCGCGCAGCAGCGCGTGCGCTTGCAGTTGGATGCCGTGGCCTCCGAATCTCTGTCGGGCACGGTCTTCTTTGAAATCGGCAACCAGGTCTGGGGTTCCAACCGCGCGGGTGTGGGCGGCGGCGCTCTGGGCGCTGACGGCGCCAACACCATCAAGCTCAAGCGCGCCTACATCGACTGGATGGTGCCGCAGACCGACCTGAAGTTCCGCATGGGCATCCAGGGCGTGACCCTGCCCAACAAGGCCGGTGGTTCCGCCATCATGGATACCGACGCCGCCGGCATCACCGCCTCCTACCAGTTCAACGAGAATGTCGGCCTCACCGCCCTGTGGGCGCGTCCCGCCAACGATAACTACCTCGGCTATCAGAGGGGCGACAACAAGAATTACAACCAGAACTTCCTGGACAACATGGATCTGTTCGCCCTGATGGTGCCCGTGAAGCTGGACGGCTTTGAAATCACCCCGTGGGCCATGTACGGCGCTGCCGGCAAGAACACCCTCACGGATCTTGGTTCCACGGCTGACGGCAATCTGCCCTTCACCACGCGTCCCTACTTCGGTACCCCCAACAACGAATGGCCCATCGGCAAAACCAGCAAGGCCTATGGCTCCATGTTCTGGGCCGGTCTGCCCTTCGCCATCACCGCCTGGGATCCGCTGAACATCGAAGTGGACATCAACTACGGTTATGTAGAAGCCATGGGCCGTTATGATGCCTACAAGAATCATAATACCGTGTATAAGCGCGGCAGCACCGAGCGTCAGGGCTGGCTGGCCAAAGCCCTGGTGGAATACA
>ERZ857998.2333-NODE-2333-length-18027-cov-25.191854_pt1 | contig 18027 bp, 20 predicted proteins | sample MGYA00519954_ERZ857998 | MGnify/ENA primary metagenome ERZ857998 (study PRJEB31778, sample SAMEA3449424) | human gut metagenome | biome: human gut; feature: human-associated habitat; material: faeces | place: United Kingdom | collected 2010/2012 ...
TGCTGCTGCATTGCCAGCGTATTCTTGCAATTCCGATGAAAGAAACAGAAAAGAGGTTTGTGGAATACCTGCCGGAACAGGCGTTGAGAGAGCTACTTTCACTTCCAGACCAGACGAAAAAATATGGGATACGAGATACGGCGCTGCTGTGTTTGCTCTATGACTCTGGTGCAAGAGTTCAAGAACTGATTGATCTCTCCTTGTTAGATATTCGTCTGGAAACACCAGCAACGATCCGGCTCTATGGCAAAGGAAGAAAAGTGCGTGTCGTTCCGCTTATGTCACAGACGGCAACCATATTGCAAAAGTATCTGAATATGTGGCATTTGGACGCTGCGCGGAAACCAGATGATCCAGTGTTTGTCAACCACCAAGGAAAGCGACTGACCCGACCCGGAGTCACTTATATTCTAAATAAATACATGGCTCAAGTTTCTTGGATGGAGGGCAAAAAAGGGATTACTCCGCATATTATCCGCCATTCCAAAGCAATGCACCTGCTCCGTGCAGATGTTGATCTTCATTACATTCGAGATTTTCTTGGACATGTGCAGATTGAAACGACCGAGGTTTACGCCCGTGCGGATGCAGAAATGAAGCGCAAGGCATTGGAAACAGCAAATCTCGATCTTCCAGCTGAATCCCAAACAAGTTGGCAGAAAGACCAAAGTCTGTTATCCTGGCTACAATCGCTATGACAACGAAACAGAAAATTTTATCGAAAGATATTTGGGTAAGAACGGCTGAAACTCAGCCGTTCTTCGCATTTCTTTCCATTATTCAAAACTTTTCATTAGGTTTGGTGGTCATCAGGCGGTACAGCTCTGTATCTTTCGGAAACTGATTTTTGAAGGGCACCAGTGCGCCGCCGTAGCGCAAAAGGCCGCTGCCTGCCGGGGCGTTGGTGATATAGCCGGTCTGCTCCGGGGAAATGTTCAAAAGTGCTGCCAGTTTCTCCCGGTCGCTGGGAGCCTGATTGAGCAGGATCAGCATTTCGGAATTCGACAGCATAGTGCTGGCCTGAACGGAATCCAGCAGATACTCCACATTCTGCGTAATGGCGGTGGGATAGGCACCGCGTTTACGGAAGCGACGCCATGCGGAATCAAAGAAATCCGCGCTGTACGGATTCTGAAAGACCACATGAAATTCGTCGATGAACAGGTGCGTCCGCTTGCCTTTGCGCCAGTTTTCCGTCACGCGGTTGAGCATAGCGTCGGTGATAATCAGAAGCCCCATGGTTTTGAGCTGACGCCCCAGATCCATAATGTCATAGATAACGATGCGGTTTTGGGTGTCCACATTGGTTTCATGGGCAAAGGCATCCAGGCTGCCGGTGGTGAACAGCTCCAGCGCCAGCGCCAGATCGCGGGCTTCTTCCTCCGGCTGTGCCAGCAGCTTTTCCCGGAGAACACGAAGCGTCGGGACAGGGCCGCCGCGCTTATAGGCCGCATACACGGCGTCTACGCACCGGTCGATGATGCTCTTTTGCAAGGGGCCGATGCCGCCGCGGTCAAGCTGTTCAAACAGGGACAGGATAAACTCGGATTTATCTACTACCGGGTTGCCGCCGTCGCCGTAGCCCTCCACCATGTCCATGGCGTTGATATGGTCGGGGCTGCCCGCCGCAATGCGGATGACCTCACCGCCCAGCGCCTGACCCAGCGCATAATACTCGCGCTCGGGATCACAGATCAAAATATCATCCTTCGTGGCCAGCGCAAGAAAGACGATCAGCTCCTTTGCCGAAAAAGATTTGCCGCTGCCGGGTACGCCGGTAATGATGGTGGATTGGTTGAGCAGATTTGCACGGTTGCACAGCAGCAGATTGCCGGAGATGGCGTTCTCACCGTAATAAATGCCGCCTGGCTCCATGATCTCCTGCACACGGAACGGCATCAGCGCCGCCAGCGCTTCCGAGGTGAAGGTGCGCAGAATATCAATTTTCCGCACGCCAATGGGCAGTGCTGTGTTCAGGCCGTCCATCTGCTGAAATCGCAGCGTGGCCATTTGGCACATCCGCTGTGTGGCAGAGGTGAGGATATAGTCGGTGTCAGCGTCCAGCTGCTGCTTGCTGTCCGCCGTATGCACCAGCGTCACCATGCCCAGAAGCATCCGCTGGTCACGGGAGGTGAGGTCGTCAAGAAATTCCTTCATCTCCGCCCGCTGCTTTTCCATGTCGTAGGGGATCGTGCCGGAGAAATTGTTGTTTTGCTGCTGCTTGCGTAAAAAGTCCACGATGTTTCTCTCTACGCCGAGCAGACGGCTTTCTCCGTCGCGGATCGCCTCGTCCATGGGGATCGGTACCACATCAATAGATAGGATCATCGGCCGGTCAATACCGGACAGCTCCGAGAGAATATCGTCCCGCAGATAGGCGGCGTAATCCTTGAGGAACAGCACACGGCCGTAATGGTCGCCCATGCGGAAACAGTCCCGGTCAAATTCAAAGCTGTCCGGACAGATGTAGTCCTTAAAGCTGTGACCCAGTTTCATGGACAGCTTTGGGTCGAAATGAAAGTCCGCTTCCTCGCCGTGACGGAAAAAGCCGTGCAGAATGCGCAGCCGATCCATCATATCCAGCTCCGTGCAGCGCGAGCCGAGGCGGGAGAGCGCCAGCGTATACTCTGAACCGGTGCGGGCGAAATAGCTTTCGGCCTCCTTATAGCTTTTGCGTGTGATCGTCACCGTGATATACAGGTCGCGGATCATACCGCTGGCGTGGGATGCTTTTTCCAGCAGCATATCGTTATATTCCTTGCGGTAATGGTCGCGGCCGTCGTTTTCATAGGGGATCATGATGTATTCCTCAAAATCACGGCGGTTGAGCTTTCGGGTGACGATGCTCAACTTGGTGTCGGCGTTACTGTCGCAGAGGTTCAGCAGGGCGCTGTACCCCAGCAGCATGGATTTCTGATCTTCCTCGCCGGCCAGCGCGTAGTTGATGTCGGAAAACTGCCAGGTGCGGCTATAGCGGTTCTGCCCCACAAGCAAAATACCGCTTTTCCAGACCGTGCGGATGGGGATCACCTCCTGCACGCTGTGAGGGATCATAAATTTATCCGTATCTCTGCGGCGGATGTTTTTCAGTGTTTTCAGCATTTTTGCCTCCTTCGGGTGTGGTCGGATGTCGTTTTGAACTTAGGGCAAAATGCACCCAAGTTTCCAATGTCAGTGTCGTTTTTGGGCTTTGGCGTGCGCTTCCCGCATGGCTTCGCGGTATAAATTCTTCGGCTTGAAGGTCAGCCGCCTGGGGATCAGAAATTCCGAGCGTACCCAAGCGATCACGAATTTTTCCGCCGTCATGCCGTGGTATTTTACAAAGCCCATGGCAGCAAAGGGAGCCGCACCAAGGATACACAGCCAGCTGACCGTTTCCGTACCCAGCACATTCCGCAGACCAAAATAAATACCGACGGCAACACCGCAGGCCAGCACAGAAAAAACGAGCTGCCGCAGCGACAGCCCGAAAAACATATTCTCTTTATATTCGCGTATCTCGCGGTTAATCTTGATTTCCATAGTCGTTATCCTCTCTCCGGTGTGCTTTTAGCCGGTGCTTTCGGTTGGAGCGCTGTGGGGCTTTCACCGCTCTCCGGGCGGAGAAAATCCAGCCGCGAGGCAGCATAAATAGCATTGTCATTGAGCTGACGCTGCCATGCGCCGACAGACGGTGCCCATTTGAAGCCGTTATATTTTAGCTTACTTCGCTGTTCCTCCGTGGGCTTTCCGTCAAAATACAGGCGCAGGCGATTATCTTCCTTGTCTGCCTCGGCATGACCGCCCGGAAAATCCCAGCCTACATATTCCGTGTTTTGTGTTCGGGACACCTCCTCAATGCGCTGCCTAAGTCTGCGCATTTCCGCTGTGTTGCCGCTGAGTATATAAGACGGATAGGGCTGCTTTTCCCACGAATAGCTGTTTTGCACACGCTCGTCCAGCTTGGCCGCCTCCGCGTCCGAAAGGCCGGGACAGCCCAGCGCTGTGGCGTGTTTCTTGAAATAGGCGTTGATCTCCTTCATGCGTGCGTGCTGCTTAGTCAGCTTATCGAGCTTCGCTTGCAGCTTTTCCACCGCCTGGGGATCATCGCTGCGAATTACATTATTTTGAATCATTGTATTTCCTCCTTCAAATTAAAGACCCATCATTTCGCGTACTACGCGGTCTGCCATTTTTACCGTTCCCACCAGTACAAGCAGGTTAAAAATCAGCTCGCCAATGTAAGACCATACCTGTGTGACCGCCGCTGCGTTCGGATCGACCACGGGCGGACTGGATGCGAACAGAGAGAAGATGATACAGGCCAACACAATGATCGCACCCTCCAGGCAAACGGCGGCGTAAGATTTCAGAAAGCTCTTACCCACCTGCTGACTCGGTTCACCGGCAAAGGTAGCCAGCGGTACCGGCGCGATAGCTGTGTAAATATAGAGTTTGAAAAAGCGCCCGTAAACGGAGAGGATCATGATAAACGAGAGGATTGTGATGAACAATCCGCCGATCAAGGCCACTGCCCAGAGTGGAATACTTTCCCAAAAGCCGCAGTCCTCAATGGCGGTCACGATCTCTGCCGGAAGCACGGTCTGCTGTGCTGTGCCCATACCGGCCGCCGTCATTATGGTGGAAATAACGCCCTGCACAATGGAAAACAGCGCCATCATCAGCTCCAGCCCATAGGTGACGACCGCTTTCGCCAGTGCAAAGCGGACAAACAGCTTGATCGCCACCTCCGGCTTTTTGACCTCGGCAAAGGAGCCGCAGGTCTTAACGATACCTACCACGAAAAAAAGCACTAACAGCGCCAAGCCGATGGCCTGCACAGTACCGTTAATGGTCTTGATCACATTCCATATTGTGCCGCCCTTGAAGTTTTCGGGGGACTGTGTGAGCAGCTGCCATATTTCCGCCAGCTTTTCATTCCAAGTTTCAAGTGCGTTTTCGAGATTCTGTACGACCCAGTTATCACTCATATAGCTTCCTCCTTTCCCGACAGCATAAGGGGGCAGGCACGAAGACTGCCCCTCGCTGCCGTATTTTGATTATCGCTCGCCCCGGTCGGGTGTGCTGCGGATCACGCCATACACATCATCCACAAAGTAGCGCCCGGCAAAGGGATTGAATATGGCGTGGCATTTTACGCCGTTATACTCTGCCAGATAGTCATTGTCTCCGAGGCGTTTCAAAATCGTCGCCTCTCCGAGCACATGATTTTCACCCTGCTTCAGCGAATGGATATAGCATTGGCACTTTTCCATGACCGTTTCCTCCGTTAACCCGTGATCAGCGTCAGGATTTCCTTAGCAAAGGTCACGACGACACCGCCGGCAAGTGTCAGAAATCCGTTGCTGCGCTGGCTGGGGTCATGGCTCTGAAAGGACAGACCGATCTGCACGATACCCCAGCCCAGCAGAATCAGACCGACCGCGCGAATCACGCCGAAGATAAAATCAGACAGATTGTTGATGACCGCCAACGGGTCATTTCCTGCGGCAAAAGCTGTCAGGGGCAGACAACATACGGTGAACACAACAGCGGCATAGACCGCCAGGACACCCCTGCTCTTTTTCCCTATAGGCAGAGGACGGGTGTGGGTGTATTTGCTTTTCTTAGTGCTTTTGAGATGCTTCATTGGGTTTTTCCTCCAGCTCATAAATTGCCTCCAATTCCTCGTTGGAAAGGAGCTCGTATTGGGTTTCGTTTTCGCTCGGAACTGCCACGGGATCCGTTGGCAGAAGCCGGTCGTGAATGGTGATCGCTGCAATGGCGTACTCGGCGCTTCCGTGGATATAAGGCGGTGCGCCGCCGTCCGGGGTGTGCGACACCAGCGGATGGGTCATGATGTCAAACTTGTCGTCGCAGACCGGTAATTCGCCGCGAATGAACAGCAGCGCCTTGCCGTTGTCCAGCATCCGCACCTCATCCGGTGTCATCAACTCACGCCCGGTGATCTGATAATTGGTGCTGTAATTGCCGTTTCGCCCGGACGATCTTCCGTAGGTGTTCGTGTCGATCGTGGCCTTGCCGAGCAGTTCCGAGATGTACTTGTGGGATCCCTGCTCGTTGCCGCCGAGATACAGCAGCTCGTCGCAGTTGCCCAAAATGCTCTCCCACTGCTTTTCAAACAGCGCCTTCAGCTGGGCTATATTCTGCAGGATGATGGATACAAACACATTGCGGGAGCGCATGGTGGACAGCTTGATCTCAAAGTCGTTCGGCAGACTGATATTGGCAAACTCGTCCATCAGGAAGTGGACCGGGACCGGCAGGCTGCCGCCGTGCTTGTGGTCGGCGCTGTCAAACAGCTGCTGGAAAAGCTGCTGATACAGAATCGACACCAAAAAGTTGAAGCTGGTGTCGCTGTCGGGGATCAGTGCAAACAGCGCCACCCGTTTTTCACCCATGTCCTGCAAATGCAGCTCATCCGTGGCCGTCAGGGCAATCAGGGAATCCAGATTGAACTTCTCCATGTGGGACGCCAACGTGATTTGAATGCTTTTCAGCGTTTTAGCGCTGCCGGAGCGGTACTGCTTGTAATACTTCACGGCGATATGCTCCGGATCCCGCATTTCCAGCCTTTCAAAAAGCACATCCAGCGGAGAAAGATAGCTGTCGTCGTCCTCCCGGACCTCTCCGGCCCGAAGCATCTCCATGACCATTGGGAAATTCTGCTCCTCCGGCGGGGCCTCATGATAGAGATAATAGACCAGCGCCGAGAGAAGGATGGAGGCCGTGGAGTCCCAGAAGGGGTCCTGCGACTGTGCGCCCTTGGGCGTTGTCGCCTTAAAGAGATTCGTCACCAGCATCTGTACCTCATTGTCGTTGGTCAGATAGACGAAGGGGTTATAGCAGTGGCTTTTCTCCATGTGCAGCAGATCCAGCACCCGGATCTCATATCCGGATTCCTCCAGTAGCCGTCCGGAATCGCGAAGCAGCTCGCCTTTGGGGTCAAGGCAGACAAAGGACGAACCCTGCGGCGACAGGCAAGCCTCATACAGGCAGGGCTTGGCATACGAACGGGTCTTGCCCGCGCCGCTGCCGCCGATGATAACGGTATTCAGGTTGCGCTTGTGCTTGCGGCCGTTCAGCCCCATACGGATGTGCTGTGTGAACACCTTGTTTGGCTTTGGTGGGCGTGCCCGGTACTTTCGGTTCACGGTTTCCGCATCGCCCCATTTGGCAGAGCCGTGTTCCTCGCCGCGCCGGTAATGACGGCGAGTGGAAAGATAGACCCCGATCACCATGGCATACAGGGCAATGAAAACGAGGACAGTTTTCAGGCTGTCCTCGCACCACTCGATATGAAACGGCTCATTCATTGCCGATGGAAATTGCCGAAGGATCTCGGGAAGGCCACCGGAAGCAGCCGGGGCGATCAGCAGCCCCAGCCACACCGCAGGGATCAGCCCCGCCGCATACCACAGACATTTTTGTTTACCGTTCATCTTTCTGCTTGACTCTTTTGGATTTGCTCGGTGCGTCAACGGTTTTAATGAGAACTTCATCGACAATATCGGTGGGGCGTTTGTCCTCGATCAAATCGTTACGCAGGTTGTTGAGTGCATTGATCACGACGCCGTGCTGATACGGATCAAGGGTCAATACCCGCATATCCTGTTTTTCCATGGCTCATCGCTCCTTTCCGGTTTCCTTTTGCGCTGCCGTGCGGCTTTGCTCCAGCGTCCGCACCATTTTGCCGGTCATGGTCTGCAGCGTGTCACGAATGTCGGTCAACTCACCGCGAATGGTCTGCGGCTCCGCATTTTTCAGCTCATCGGGCAAGCGGCTGAAATCATACCCCTGTGTGTCCACACCATACTTGCGGCACAGCATATAGGAAACGCAGTAGCTTTTGAAGGCGTCAGCCTGCGGGGTACTGTTTTCCTGCTGCGCCATCTCGGCACGAGCCAGTGCCAGCGATACGCTGCGAAACAGGTCTTGCCCGTCCATACCGCGCTGGACGAAGATGGTTTTGCGCTCATAGTCATACACCGCACCGTTTTGCACGCTGTCGGCCATTTCAATGGGCACCGGGCGCTTGGCGATCAGTGCAGAAAGCAGCAGGCGGTCATCATAATGCACCTGCGGCTGCCGCTGGCGTTTGGCATCCGTTTGGCTGATGTCAAAGACCTTTTTCACATTATAGTAGTAGCCGGTGCGGCCATCCTCGGTCACATAGCTGTCCCCGGCTTCCAGAATGGAAATGCCTGTTTCGTTTTTGCGGACATAGATGCCGCGTTCTTTCCAGCCGTCAAAGTCCCGCAGGCGGGTGGCCTCATCGTTCTGTGCATAGATCAGCAGCGCGTTTGTGGCCGAATAGCGGTCAAATCGTGCCTGCACATCCAAAAAGCCCCGAAAGGCTTCTCCGTCCCGCATGACCTCCTGTGCCATTTCATCCGCCAGTGCATACAGGCTGTCGCGTTCCGCCTTCTTCTTGGCGGCATATTCCTCCTTGGTCAGCTGCGGACGGTCGCTCTGCGTTTCCGTGGCAGTGGGGGTGGTAAAAAGATCATCGAAGTTTGCCATAGCTTATCTCTCCTTACTTTTTCTGACCCGCTTTTTCGGCGGAGTCTGTCGGTGTTCATTTTGCGATCGTGTACTCTTGGCGGGTTTGCTGCGTTCGGTCGGCTTGCGCTCCTCCGTCTCCTGCTGCTCACGGCGAATCTCCTTCAGCTCCTCGCGGACAGATGGACGATCTTCCTTAGCAGTACCCTCGGCGGATCTCTTTCTGGATTTTGAGGAAGGCTCGGACGGACGGGATTTCTCCGCCCGAGCCGCCGTGGGGTTTTCTTGGGTAGCCTCCTGCTTCTGCGCAGGAGCTGCCATCATTTCATCCAGCAGCCGGTCGTCCTCACTCTTTTGCGGGCGCTCCTGTTCGGGAGCCGTCTGCCCAGCGGCATCCTTATTCTTATCCCGTCCTGTTTCCGCGTTTTCACGGATGACTTCGGGGTCGGATACCGTGGCGATTTTGATGTTCTCCACAATGCGGTTGATCTTGGCGGCATCTTCGGCGCGTACCATGATCTCACTGACGCCGTGTGGGTTGTCCTTTGCCTCCCGCAGAACGCAGTAGACTACGCCGTAGCGCTTGGCATCGGCCACAAAGCGGGCCATGTCCTTGTTTTTGACGGTGAAAATAGTCAGCTCCTTGCCGCTGCGCAGCATGGAGGTAAGTCGCTGGCGTCCTTTGATTTTGTTCTTGTCCCGGTTTTTCAGTGCTGCGTACAGAAGCGCCGCCACCTCCTTTGCCGCACTGCCGGTGATTTTTGCCGCAACCTCCATGCCCTCCAAGCTAAGTCGGACGACCTGTTCAGCTGCGTCTCCGGATGTGTTCATGCTGTTGTTCCTCCTTTTGTCGTTGTTTTTGTGCGTCCTCCCGGACAGCTTTCAGTTTCTCCGCCATCACGCCGGAGCGCTCGGCAATATCGTCGCACAGATGCACCTCCCGGCGCAGCGCTTTGAGCCTTTCGGACAACTCCCGGATCTGCGCCCGATGTGCGTCGGCCTGTTTGGGGCTGTCCCGGACTGCCTTTGTGCGCAGCGCATTTTGCAGTACCCGGCGTTTGGCGGACAATTCTCGGATATTCACCTCCTGTTCCTTTTTGTATAAAGCAAGCTGCTCGGCGGTATCAATTTGATGCCGTGCGAGCAGCCGTACTTCCTGTGAGATGTTATTCAGTTTGAGCAGATCTTCCCGCAGCAGAAAATGGAGCCGCGCCCGGTTTTGCGGGCGGCCTTTGGGGAAGATACCGAGCTTGTAGCAGTAATAGAAATACAGTGCGCGAAAGCCGGTGATCTTGCGCGCAGCTTGCCGGCTGCCTTGGACGCGGTAGGTTTTTGGCCTTGGTTTATCGGTCATTTGTCGCTCCGGCTGCGGCAGGGGCTGTTGCAAAATACGCTGCCGGATGGCCTCGGCGGTGTAAGCCTCTCCGAAATTCCGGGTCAGACGGACAAAGCGCTCCTTACCAGGAGGGCGCACCGAAATATCCTTGCCGAATTTCACCTCATAGCCCTTTTGGCGGAGCAGATAGTAAAACTGCTTTTCGGTGACGCTCTGCCGGATCAGCTCATCGATCTCGCTGCGGATCAGTCCGCGCCAGGTGGGACGCTGCTCCTGCTCTGCACGCCATTCCCCATAGTGCTTTGACTTCCCGGCTTGCGGCCGTTGGATGACCGACAAGTTATATTCCCGGCAAAGGGTGTCGGACACGGTGCGCATATCATGATAATCTTTTTCGGTGCGGTGGTATTTGATACCGTCCACAAAGGACACCGTATTCAGCACAAAATGATTGTGCAGATGATTTTCCTTATCCAGATGGGTCGCCACCAGTACCTGATACCGTTCGCCCCAAAGCCGCTGCGCCAGCTTCACGCCGATCTCATGCGCCAACTCCGGCGTGGCCTCGCCGGGCGCGAAGGACTGATACCCATGGTAGGCGATCACACCGTCCTCCTTGCCAAAACGCTTTTTTACTGCCAGCATCTCGTCCCGTGCCGTGGACGGCAGGCAGTTGATGCCGCTGATAAATTGCCGTACCACCATTGCACTCTCATCGTCCGGTGTGACCGTTGTTTTCTCCGCACGGACAGCATAATCGATCACATCCGAAAGGCTTTGTGTCTGCACATCGGTCAGTTCCTCTTGGCGATAGAATTTCGGATTATCCGTCTTGTCCGGGTTTTCGATATACAGCACCACCTTGCCCAGCCAGCCCTTGACCGCCCAGATGGATGTGGTAGCCATGGCATTACTCCCGCTTTGCCGGAAGCACGACCGCCGCTGTAACCTCCCGGATGAGCTTGTCCAGCCGCTTGCTGTCCTCGTCATAACGCTTTGCATCCACCACATTCAGTACATGGGCTTTCTGTGCGATCTGGTTAAGGTTGTGCCCTACATAGTGCATCTCACGCATAAAGGCAAAGTATTCCGGCGGCGGTGCTTCACGGGGTACCTCTCCGGTGATCAGATGGCGAAGGTAGGCTTCGCGGGACAGACGGCATTTTTTTACCTGTTTATTCAGATTTTCCGCTTCCTTGCGACTTAGCCGCACCTTGATCTCAATGTTTCGTTTGGTCATGTTCATTCCTCCATATAGCGATATTGCCGCGCTCGGCGGCGCAGGGGTTACAGGGGGATGCCCCTGTCAAGCTGCCTTTTGTCCCCAAAAGGCGTTGCTTGCTGGTATAGCACATTCTCACGCTCCCTGCGGTCGTGCGTCGGAGCCGACCTGCCGACAAACGATCATCGCTCCCGATCCCGTCCGCGCTCCGGAAGCGCCATCACACGGTCATAGTCCTCACGGAGCATATAACAGCGCTCTACGCTCCAGCCCTTTTCACCACCGCGTTCGACCGCCATATACTGCTCCAGCCGGACACAGGGATCCGTTCCGTCCAGACAGCTTCCATAGACGGAGTATCCGCCCATGTTCGGCTGAAACGCTTTATTGCCGCTGGACACGGCGTAGGTGCGGGAGCGTTCGCTGTATTGTACGGTAAAACAGTCCTGCATAAAGGTGATATAGCCGCATACATGAGTGCCGGCACGCTCGGCTTTACGAAACAGCTCTTTCATTTTCCCATAGGGTAATTCGACCTGCTGTTCGGGATACTGCGCCGAAAAAGACACGCCGTCAAAATCCTCGGCCACAAGAATGTGCTCGCTGTTTTGATACTGACGGCGCACCGCTTCTTCGGCTTCTTCGCGACTTTCGGCTTCCACCGTAACGGCCCGTTTCAATGTTTCGGTAATGATGACCCTGTATTCGCTCATCGTGCAAAGCTCCTTTCCGTCATCGGATTTTCTTTCGCCGGTTGCAATCCCATCCGTATACAAAGCCAATCGTTATAATCCTTGCCTTGCCGGGGGAAGGCACTTGCTACTTTATAACGCTCGGCCAACTGCTGTCGGATCGCCTCGGTGGCGCTGCGTCCGGTCATGTCATTATCCAGGCACAGGCAAATGGTTTTGATCTCCGCATGGTCTTTCAGATACTGTGTCAGCGCCAACGGCAGACGGTGCTCCTGTGTTTCCTTTTGCGGCTTATAGACTCCGGCCAAGGATAACAGATGCTGTGACCGCCACGACAGCCCGCCAGCCTGCGCCATGGTGGCATAGGATAACAGGTCGATGGCCGACTCGAATACGCAGAGCATCCGACTTTCGCCCGTAGCCGGGAGGGCAAAGGAAAATCTCTTGTCGCTGCCGGTCGCCTCGCCCTTAAAATCCGTTCCGATGCCTCGCAGGCACGCATAGCGCGGCGTTCCGTCCCTATCCATGCCGACGAATACGGCATTATGGTAGGGGAGGCTTTCATACAGCTGGCCGGAACGGATACACTGCTCGATCAATCCACCGTCAATGCCGCGGCTTTTCAGATAGGCAATAACGCGGGTATTGCTGTTACTTTCGGGCGGCAAGAGCAGCGTTTTCGGCTTCTCCGGCTGAGCGCGGGCATGAAAAACGGACGGTCTTTCCGCCGCCCGTCCCACGATCCGCTCTACCGCCTCGGTAAAAGGGAGCTCTTTGACCTTGATCAGGTAATCCAGCGCTGTTTTCCCGCCGATCCCGCGTGAGAACCAGCACCACTTTCCATTGGAGATTTTAAGGCTGTCATGCTCGCGGGTGCAGTAAGTGCTGCCGCCGAAATGCACCAGCTCCTGCGGCTCATAAGTCTGGAGGTAGGTCAGCAAGTCCATTTCCTTTGCCCGATCGATCATCTCTTTTGTGACATAGCCCATCGGTTCATCAACTCCTTGAAATAGAATAAGCCGGACAGGTTTCACATTAGTGAAAGCCGTCCGGCTATGTAGGGGATCTGCATACTCTATGCAGATCGTGGTTATTCGGTTGTGGCGTCCTCATATGATAAATCAACTTATGATAATCTCGTTTATAGTATAAGACAAGGGCGCAGAGGAGCCGATCCATTATCAGATATTTTTCCCATCAATTTTCCTATGGCTAAATTATATCCGCTGCCGCTTGAAATAATTTTATCATCTGATTTTGCATTATTTCTGCAAAAATAAGATATAAATATTGACACAGGCGATTTTAACTGCTATAATATGGGCGAAGAATGGAGAAACTATACTGTGGATGGAGGTATCCGCTTATGCTTATACAGTTTTCGATTGAAAACCACCGGTCTATCAAGGATAGCGCGGTGATCAGTTTTGCCGCTTCAAAGGATAAGTCTTTGGAGTCTTATCTGCTGCACCCGGACGAAAAGAGAGCACTTTTACCGGCTATTGCTATTTACGGAGCGAATGCCGCCGGCAAGAGTAATGTGCTGCACGCACTGATGACGATGAAGGATATGGTCGTCGGAGAAGCGGCCAAAATATCCAAGGGACAAAAATTGCCATGGGAACCGTTTGGTGACACCACAGTGCCTACATCCTTTGAGGTCGTGTTCATTTATCAAGGTGTTCGGTATGCTTACGGCTTTTCTTTTGATGCCAAGAAGATCTATACGGAGTATCTATACCATTGGCCGAACGGGCGCGAGGCACTGATTTTCTCAAGAGAAAACGGCGCATACGAATTCCGTGAGAATGTTAATGAGCAAATCACACTCAGTAACCGCACGCCGGATAATAAGCTGTATCTTGTTTCCTCAAATGACTGGAACTTGCCGCAAACGGAAAACGCCTACAAGTGGTTCTTGGAAAAGCTGACATTCTTGATGGAGGAAGCACCGGCTACTTCGGAAACGGTCGCGCAGATCGTCAGCGGCGATGAGAAGAAGGCTCGTATCCTGAAGGAACTGTTGCTTGCAGACCTCGGTATTTCCGATGTGACCGTCAAGAACATCTCCGGCAAGGCCCCGGTCATTACAACCACGCACCGAGTCATTGGTGCGGATGGCAGTGTGGAACACTTTCAGCTCCTTATGGATCAGGAGTCGTCCGGAACACAACGATTTTTCTCCCGTATCGGCGGCTGGCTGCAAACGCTGGAGAACGGCGCACTGCTTGTCGTTGACGAGATCGAGGACAGTCTGCATCCGCTCCTGACAAAGCGGCTGATCGAGATGGTTCAGGACAATACGATCAACACAGAGGGAGCACAGCTTCTGTTTACGACGCATGATGCTATGCTGCTTGATCTTACCTTCTTCCGCAGAGATCAGATATGGTTTGCGGAAAAGGATGAGAAGTCCTGTGCGACTGAGTTGTATTCGCTGGCGTCCTTCTCTCCGAGAAAGGGTGAGAACATCCGCAAGGGGTATTTGCAAGGACGCTTTGGTGCGATTCCGTTTATCGGAGGTGACGGCTTATGGCAGGAATGAGAAAGGAATACGACCCCAATAAAGGCAGTCGCCGTAAGCGTAGACCTATCATTTATATCATCTGCGAGGGCAAGGAAACGGAAACCAAGTATTTTAAGCATTTCCGTTCTCGTAACTGCCTGGTAGACATTGTGCCGATTTCTTCTAAGATTCGATAGGGACGCCTTCCGTGGGCTTTCAGTGGTGTTAAGCGGGTTTGCCGCAGGATTTCCATACCCGTAGATACGCTCTGTTCCACTGTTTCCGCCCCGGTTTTTCTGTTCGTGGGTCACGGCGTGGGTCAACGGGAAATTCCCGTTTGTCAAGGTATACCAGCCATCCCACCATGAGAACCTCCCGCCCAGAAAGTCTGACCGTCCCGGTTTTGTCCCGGTTTGCAAAATGGTCTTGCAATCCACCTGTCGCCGTGCTATACTTCCATCGTAATTGAATAGAAAGTCTTCAGGGCAGGGTGTGATTCCCTACCGGTGGTACAGCCCACGAGCCGCAAGGCATGATTCGGTGAAACTCCGAAGCCGACAGTATAGTCTGGATGGAAGAAGCGATATCTCCTTTTTTTCATGACGAAGAAAGAATCAGCCCCTGATCGCTCTGCTTTCAGGGGCTTGTTTGTCAGAATATAAAAAAAGAGGTTTTGTGTATGTCTCAGAAAAAGTCAAGCGGCAGCGCGGTGTTTGTTATGACCCGCTGCGGAATCCTCGCGGCGATGGCCGTCATCCTGTATTACATCGAGATCCCGGTCGTCGCGTTTTACAAGCTGGATCTGTCCACGCTGCCGGCGATTCTGGCGGGCTTTGCGATGGGGCCGCTGCAGGGCGTGGCGGTGGTCGTCATCAAGAATCTGGTGCACATGCTCGGCACGAGCACGGCCTGCGTGGGCGAAATGGCGGATATCATCATGTCCAGCTGTTTCATCATTCCGGCCAGCCTGATTTACCGCCGCCGCAAGGACAGAAAGAGCGCGGTGCTCTCGATGGCGGTCGGCACGGTGCTGATGACGATTGCGGGCGTGCTGGTCAACTACTTCATCCTGATTCCGGCGTATCAGACGCTGATGAACCTGCCGCTCGAGGTGATCGTCGGCATGGGCACGAAGGTCTGGAGCTATATCGACAACACGGTGAAGCTGGTGATTTTCATTACCGCGCCGTTCAACATCCTCAAGGGCGCTGTGCTCAGCGTGGTGACGTATCTGCTCTACAAGCGCGTGTCGCCGCTGCTGCACCAGAAGAACGCCAGATAAGCGAAGTATAGGTGAGTCATTTGCTGGAAATCCTCTGTAAAACCGAAAAAGACATGCAGCGCCTCGGCCAAAGCCTTGGCGCTTGCATGCGCATGGGCGACGTGGTGCTGCTGACGGGCGAGATGGGCGCGGGCAAAAGCGTGCTGACCCGCGCGGCGGCGCGCGCGATGGGCGTGGAAGGGCCGGTGCCCAGCCCGACGTTCACCATCCTCAACATTCACGAGGGACGGGCGATGCGGCTGTATCATTTTGACCTGTACCGCCTGTCCGACGCGGACGAGCTGTACGGCATGGGGCTTGACGAATACATCCCGGCGGAGGACGGCGCGAGCTTCATCGAGTGGCCGCAGATGGCGCAGGAAGCCATGCCCGAGGACGCGCTGCACGTGCACATCGCCTATGCGGAGGACGGCGCGGCGCGCGTGGCGACGCTGGAGGCCGGCGGCGCATTTGACGAGGCGAGAATCGACGAGATCAAGCGGAGGCTGGAGGCAGACGATGAACATCCTGATGATTGACACATCCGGCCCGGCATGCGGTGTGGCCATCATGGCCGACGGCAGGCTGGTCTACGAGGCGGAATTGACGCACAGGCAGACGCACAGCCAGCGCGTCATGCCGATGGTGGATACGGCGCTGCAAATGAGCGACATGACGGCGGCGGATATGGACGTATTCGGCGCGGTGGTCGGCCCCGGCTCGTTCACCGGCGTGCGCATCGGCGTTTCCACGGTGAAGGCGCTGGCGCACGCGGCGAATAAGCCCTGCGTCGCGGTGGACGCGCTTGAAGCGCTGGCCGCGAACGTGACGGCGTTTGACGGCGTGGTCTGCCCGATTCTCGACGCGCGCCGCGGACAGGTGTATTGCGCCGCATTCGACGTTTCGAGCGGTTATCCCGTGCGCACGATGGAGGACGATGCGATTGCGCTTTCGGAGCTTCTGAATCGCCTGCCGGAGGACCGGCAAATCCTGTTTGCCGGCGACGGCGTGGAGAAATACGCGGAGACGATTCAGGCGCAGATGTGTGCGCGCGCGATGATTGCGCCGGAAAACCTGCGCGATCTGAAGCCTGAGGCGGTCTGCGCGCTGGCGGCGCGAAAAAAAGACGAATGGATTCCCGCGTGCGAACTGCGCCCAGTATATTTGAGAAAGCCGCAGGCAGAGCGTGAGCGCAATGCGCGCCTTGCGCGGGAGGCGGAAAAATGAGCCGGATCGAAATGGGGCTGATGACGCTTGAGGACGTGGACGCGGTTCATGGAATCGAAACGCTGTGCTTCAAAACGCCGTGGTCGCGCGAATCGTTTCTGCGGGAAGTGACGGACAATGCGTGCGCGCGATACATGGTGCTGCGCGAGGACGGGCGCGCAATCGCGTATGCGGGTGTGTGGTTCGTGCTGGATGAGGGACATATTACGAATATCGCCGTGCATCCGGACAAGCGCGGCATGGGCTACGGCGAAAGGGTTACGCGCGGGCTGATTCAGCTGGCGGCGGACAGCGGTATGAACTGGATGACGCTGGAGGTGCGTCGGTCAAACAAAATCGCGCAGAATCTCTATCATAAAGTGGGATTTATCGACGTGGGCTATCGAAAACGGTATTATGAAAACAGCGAAGACGCGCTGATTATGGCGCTGGAGCACCTGCCCGAGGGACATCCGGAAAACGATCCGATGCTGGTGCATGAATGATCGATGGGGAACAAATCGGGCGAAAAGCGCGTCCTAATGATAAATGCTTGCGCATGAAGGAGGGTTGATACGTGTTCAAGGGAATTGAGCTTGCGCTGGTCGTACTTGCGAGCATCGCCGGATCGATTTACTGGCTGCATGGATTCCAGTTGGAACGCTATCAGCTGCCGGCGTACAGGCAGTGTCTTTCAAGATCCAAGGAACATATCACGCGCGACGTCGTGATCGGCGTGGCGTGCATGGCGCTGAGGTGGTACCTTCCGGTGCTGCTTTCGCGATTTATTATTGAAGAACAGAAGCGCAATCGCGTGTCGGGCTGGCTGACGCTGGTGATTTTCATCGTTGCCGCCGGCGTATTTGCGCTGAAAGACTATTGGAATCAGGGAAAAAGACCGTTCGCGGTTACGATGCGCGTTCGAAGACTGATGGGCGTGCTGGCGGCGCTGAATTTCGGGCTGGCGCTTTTGATGAAGCTGGTGTCGATCCCATGCTATCTGGCGTATTCCGCGTGCCCATATATGGTCTGGCTCGCAGGACGGTTGATGGATCCGGTCGAAACGCGGATCAACGCCGCGTTTTACGAGCAGGCACGCCGCAAGATTCACGCGCGCAGCGACCTGATCGTGATCGGAATCACCGGAAGCTTTGGCAAGACCCAGACGAAATTCATCCTGCGTGAGCTGCTTTCAAAGCGCTATCGAGTGCTGGCGACGCCGGCGAGCTTCAATACTGCGATGGGCATTTCGCGCGTGGTCAACGATTCGCTGAAAAAAGAGCATCAGGTGTTCATCGCGGA
>ERZ857998.2342-NODE-2342-length-17971-cov-3.978846_pt1 | contig 17971 bp, 10 predicted proteins | sample MGYA00519954_ERZ857998 | MGnify/ENA primary metagenome ERZ857998 (study PRJEB31778, sample SAMEA3449424) | human gut metagenome | biome: human gut; feature: human-associated habitat; material: faeces | place: United Kingdom | collected 2010/2012 ...
CTGGGTTCAGAACGTCGTGAGACAGTTCGGTCCCTATCCATCGTGGGCGCAGGAGTCATGACAGGATCTGTCCCTAGTACGAGAGGACCGGGATGGACGCACCTCTGGTGAAACAGTTGTCGCGCCAGCGGCACAGCTGGGAAGCGAAGTGCGGACGGGATAAACGCTGAAGGCATCTAAGCGTGAAACCCACCTGGAGAAGAAGACTGCCACTGCTAAAAGCAGGTAAGACCCCTTGAAGACGACAAGGTAGATAGGTCAGCGGTGAAAGTTTGGTAACAGATGGAGCTTGCTGATACTAATCGGTCGAGGGCTTGATCTAAGGGGAGTTCTCAAGGAAAAGAAGAAGCCAGGAGCAATGTGTGAAAGAAGCGGAACGTGAGGAAGCGGAAGCCGTAGGTCAGGCGGAAGCGGAGGCGCGGGAAGCGAAGCGGGAACGGATCTGTGCAGTTTTCAGGGAACGATGAAGAAAGAAAAGAGAATAGAATTTCCGGTGGCAATGGCGAGAGGGAACCACCTGTACCCATACCGAACACAGAAGTTAAGCCTCTCAGCGCTGAAAGTACTTGGCTGGAAACGGCCCGGGAGAATAGGACGCTGCCGGATTCCAAGAGATTGCGTAGAGTAATATCTACGCAATCCTTTTTTCTACCCCAATTTCTCAAAGATTTGGATGGTGTAGAAGAGATAAAAGATATAGAAGGATAGCCGAGCGCGCAACGCAGCATAGGCAATGATGGCTGCGTTGCGCACGGTCGGAGGGAAGACGTTTTGCTTGACGATCCTTTTGGTGCGGAAAAGAATGCGGCGAAAGAGGAGCTAGTGGCAGCGCGTGAAACGGAACTGGTGGCAAGCGAAAGGAGAATCTTCGCTGTTTATCATTTCGCTTCATGTGGGAATTTGAATCAGTGGTTTCCGATGGTTCACTATGGCTCAAGAATCCATAGTCCCTCATGACCGCAGGCAATGTAGTCTCTAGCGTTGAGACGAATGGAAAATTCCGGGTGCCCATGGAAATACATGCAGTCTAAAAAGCGTGGATGATGGATATCTTGAACATCCAGCCGTTCCATGTATCCTGTGGCGCGATTTAGGAGAACTAGCGTATTTCCCAAGGCAAATGGTTGCCCAGCGAGGCGCGCCTCGGGAATGGAACTAAGCATGTCATGGCGGAAAGAAAATGGCATTTTTTCCGGGCTGGAGCAGACGCCATACTGGCGATTGCGAATAACGAATATAGTTTCCCCCTGTATGGCTATACCTTCTTCCAAAGGGCAAAAAGATGCTAACTCTGTGGTATTGAAATTTGTTAGTTGTAGTGTATTACAGTCGAACCAGATAGGCCCGTAATTGAGAGATTGCGCGCCCAGAAATCCTTGGGGATGAGGTGTGGGGCATAGATGGTGGTGGTAGAGCATACCTGTGCTGGAAATGCTCTTCTCCAGCGTAAGGTGGTAAAAATTATCGACAGAAAGAAAGCTGACTTGCGTTACGCCTGTTTCTGCCGCAATTCGATTTTGGCGTTCTAGTGGGACGAGCTGGCGCACACTATCTCCCGGTATGATGCATCGATGGCGCAGATGAAAGCCTTGCTTGCGTGAGAAGGTATAAGTAGCGATCCCCTGCTCCCCTTCCGCAGTGCAAACAGCATCCCGGTATAAGATGATATCATGCACAATGCCGTTTATGGGCAGATGATGAAGCGTACGTAAGGTATCGCAATCCAGGGCATAGAGACCGTCATTTCCGCATGCCAGCAGTAAGCAATGGTCTTTTTCCACGAGGGAATGCACTTGCCCGCTACAACAGAAAATTTGTCGGACTCTTGTGCAGGGTTTGTCCGGAGCAGCCGGCGCGGGTGGTGCAGGCGGCATTGCCCGGTCAAATTCCAATATGTGTAGACCGCTTTCAATGCCGGCTACATAGAGAAGTCCCAGGCCGCAGGCAATGGAACTCGCGGGTTGATGAAGGCGCTGAATGGTTGGTGGGATGAGTGGCGTCGCTTCGTCGCGCGGGGGTAGCAGGAAATGTGCGACGATAACAGGGTGAAGAAGATCTTTTAGGTCAACAACAAAAACACCATTATATGTATCAGTGACATATGCATACTGGCCTGAAGCTTGCACGAGCCAGGTATCGTTTCCTCCAGCATACAGCGGGGGGAATTTGATTTCAGAAAGGTATTCAGGGGCGTCCGGATTTGAGACATCGAACAACGTCAGGCCATGTCCCTGCCCATAACCACTGGTGAACAGTTCAGTGGGCATACAGTCGTAGTCTTCAAATTCACGCCGATTTTTTAAACGACCGCTGTGGTGGCCGCTGGCCACCAGGCATAAGCCGTTGCGCACAAAAACACCGTCGGCATAACCATCCACGCCAAATCGGGCAACGTGACGCGGGGCGGAAGGCGTGCGTATATCGACGATATGCACCTGACGGTTCATCCAATCTCCGATATATGCATAGCCACTATCCACGGCTACGGATTGCGCTTCACCTGCCAAAAAGGAAGAAAGGTACTTCGGTTGCTCAGGCACAGAGACGTCCCAAATTTCTACGCCCATATGGCGATTGGTGATGAGGCACAGGCTGCGATTCACACAGATGCCTGTTGCCAGCTCTAGTGTGTCGATATGCCGTGCAATCCTAGGGTTTGCGGGGGTGTGGACGTCCACGATGTATAATCCGCCGGCACGAGTGGTAATATAAGCATAACCTTCTTCTAGAGCCATTTGGCGCGAGGCCCCAATACCCGTTAGACGACCGACTAGGTGTGGCATGGCATTTTGCTGAATTTCGTAGATATGCAATGCTCCGCGACATGCGGCGTAAAGCCACCGGTTGTTGCGGCTCAAAGCGACAGAGGAACAGCCAGTGAGCGAAAAAAAGGATTGCTGTTTCAATGTAACGCCATAGGGGGATGGCGCTTTGCGGATGATGCGGCCTGAAATGCTTCCATTGAGGATCGACATAGGCACGTTTCCTCCTTAAACTGAATTTTAATTTATTATAGAAGCTAGTGTAGACAATGTCAAGAGATGTGTTTTTGCGTGCAAAAGTTTATTTTTGAAGTAATCGTCAAAAAATGAAGCTGATACGACAAAAAATGCTACGTTGTTTTTCGAAAAGTATTTTGCTATAATAAAGACACAACATTTTAAGGAGGTTTTTCTATGAGACAATTTTGCAAGGTTACGTGTGTATTGCTTGCTGTGCTGCTTAGCCTATCGGTGACACAGGCGGTGGCGGAGGGAACAGACGCAAAGATTGCCAATGGCGACGTGACGCTGACAATTTATGTTGAAATGCGTCCGGGTGCGTCGCAGATTTATACAGATTATTCTCAGCATCCGGTGGTGCAGCAATTGGAAGAGAGAACAGGTTTAAACCTGGAATTCATTCATCCGACGGCAGACGACGCAACGTTTTTCAATGTTACGGTAGCGTCGAACGAATGGCCTGATTTGTGGGTGACTAGTTCGTTTTCCAGCTATCCAGGCGGCGTGGATGGCGCTATCGAAGACGGGATACTACTGAACATCAATGACCTTGTGTTGGAGTACGCTCCCAATTTTACCGCTTTGGTTGAAAAGTACGGCGTTATGTCCGATTTTATTTCGGATTCCGGCACGATCATTTATTTTGGGCAGGTGATGAACTGCGATTATACCACGGACAAATCATTTTTGGGTTTTATTGCGCGAAGTGACGTCTTGGAAGCCAATGATATCGCGCTTCCAGAAACTTATGCACAGTGGGACGCGATGCTTGCGAGCTTGCAGGCGGTCGGGTTTGAAACGCCACTGGCCATTCCGTTTATCGACGGCAATTTCAGCACGTACAATAATTTGTCGGCAGGCTTTGGCGTCACGCACAATGATTTCTTTGTCCGGGATGGCAAAGTGGTGTATTCACCCATTCAAGAGGGATATCGGGATTATTTGCGCCTGTTAAAAGATTGGTATGATAAGGGATATTATAATTCGGATTCTTTTGGATACAATCTGAACGATACGAAGGATGCAATTCAGGAAGGCAAGGTTGCCGTGGCGTATTCACATGCTGCCCATACGACGACTGTCAATTCCATCGGGACGGCGTTGGATGAGAACTTTGCGGTGGCGGGCTTGATGAATCCGCGGCAAAAGGAAGGAGATGTGCTATCCCTGATTTATCGCAATCCACGCACATCCAATTCGCCAGCTTGGTTTGTTTCGGCCGCTACACCGTATGCAGAAGAATGTGTGCGCTTTGTAGATTACCTTTATACGGAAGAAGCACAAAGGCTAACAGCGTGGGGGTACTGTGACGAAAATACACCAACTTGGGAATATGTGGATGGAACACCAACGTTTACTTCTTTTATGACCAATAATGAAGACGGAGTGGATTTTCAGATTATGAAGGATCGATACATTTTGGCTCCATTTCAGGTGATCTACGCAGAAGAAGTAGAAGTGCAGCAATACAATTATCCGGAAAAATTGCAGGCCATCGAAAATTTCGGCTACAATTCAAACAATGCAGGCCTGTATCCTAGTAAAGCTACGATGACAGTGGATGAATCCACGCAGTACAATCAGATCATGAGCCAGGTAAAGACGTATACGGATGAAATGATGCAGCAGTTTATTACTGGCGTGGCGGATTTGGAGGCCGATTGGGAGAGCTATGTAAAGCAGGTGGAGGCCATGAACATTGCCAGAGCCTGCCAGATTAAACAGGACTCATTAGATCGTTATAACGCACGTTAAACGATAGGGCGACGTCGAAAGGGAGAGAAAATCGTTTCCCTCCCTTTCAAAGCCATTTTTTGGGAAGGAAGGGGATTGGCATGAAAAGCAATGGCGTCTTGCGTAATGCTCAAAAATATCCTGTTTTATACGGCATGGCTATTCCGGTAATGGCATACTTTGTTCTTTTTCATTATATGCCAATGTATGGCGCGGTCATGGCATTTCAAAAATATGTGCCAGCAAAGGGAATACTTGGAAGTAATTGGGTTGGATTAAATAACTTTGTGCTATTTTTTCAAGATATATATTGCTTTAGGATTATTAGAAATACATTCTTGATCAATTTGTACGGATTGCTATTTGGATTCCCAGTGCCGATTATTTTTGCGCTGCTTTTGAATGAACTAAGGTCGGGAAAATTTAAAAGAGTTGCGCAAACTGTTACATACATGCCGCATTTTATTTCGGCAGTAGTGGTATGTGGATTGGTAAAGGACTTTGTAAGTTCTGATGGGGTGATTACGGAGATATTTTCTGCGATTACTGGTCAAAAGACTACAAATTTTCTGGCAAAGCCGAACTACTTTCGCTCTATTTATACTGCGATGAACATCTGGAAAACCTTTGGATGGAGTTCGATTATTTATTTCGCTGCGCTTACGTCTGTCAACCAGGAATTATACGAAGCAGCGGCTATTGACGGGGCGAATCGGTTTTACCAGATTCTTCATGTATCGATTCCGGCCATTTTGCCAACGATAGCAACTATGTTGGTATTGCGCTTGGGAAGCATGATGAGCGTTGGCTATGAGCAGATTATTCTGCTGTATCAGCCAATTACATATGAAACTGCAGATGTAATTTCCAGTTATGTTTATCGTCGAGGCTTACAGGAGTTTGATTATGGTTATTCCGCTGCTGTAGGTCTATTTAATTCCGTTGTCAATCTGGTATTTATTTTGGCGGCAAATTTGTCCAGCAAAAAATTGAATGGAACTAGTATATGGTAAGGAGGGATCTTATGGTAGCAATTCAGAAAAAGAGCGTAGCGGGCTACATTTTCGATGGTATCAATGCTCTGCTGATTTGCTCTATGATTTTAATTACGCTATACCCAATGTTATATGTATTGTTTGCCTCCCTTTCGGATCCAAGGCATCTTTTGTCCCACGATGGAATGCTTTTTTATCCAGTGGGAAATATCAATTTAAAGGGTTATGAACTTGTTTTTCAAAACCCGAACATTATGAATGGGTTTCGCAACACGGCATTATATGTGTTGGTTGGAACAACTATTAATGTATTGCTTACTGCATTGGGCGCGTTTGTTTTAACGAGGAAGCATTTTGTTATTCGGAAGTTTTGCTCCATACTCGTTTTGTTAACAATGTTTTTTAGCGGAGGAATGATTCCGACATTTTTTGTGGTGCAAAAGCTGGGGCTATATGATAACTTTTGGGCGCTGGTTTTACCAAATGCAATAAGTGTATATAATATGATTATTATGAGAACGTTTTTTTATGGAATACCGGAAAGCTTGGAAGAATCGGCAAATTTGGAAGGCGCAAACGATTGGAATGTATTTGTAAAAATCATTTTGCCGCTTTCTGTTCCGGTTATTGCTGTAATGGTTTTATATTATGGTGTGGGGCATTGGAATTCCTGGTTTAATGCTATGATTTATTTGCGAGACCGAACAAAATACCCATTACAATTGTTTTTGCGGGAAATTTTACTACAGGATCAAGTGGATAGTGTTGCTGCGTCTAGCACGGAATTGGCGGAAGAAAGTTTATTCAAGGAATTGATACAGTATTCTTCTATTATTGTAACAAGTTTACCGATTTTGTGTATTTATCCATTGCTCCAACGCTACTTTGTGCAGGGGGTGATGGTCGGTGCTGTAAAAGGTTGATTGCGTCCAGGATGTGTTTATGCTATAATACGAGAGAAGGCGGGATGGCAATGGAAAAAGTGATCGCTGCTTTGATGACCATGGGGATGCTGCTTTCATGCGTACCTGCGTTTGCAACAGAGGAGATCACGTGGCTGATCGGTGTTCCCATTTTTGGGGATCATTGGGGAAGGGACATTGTGTCGCGTGAAATTATGCGTCGTACGGGTATTCAGATAGATGTAATCTATGTGGAAGACTCGCAGAATCAATTGTTGAATATTTTGATAGCGACAGATACGCCGCCAGAACTGATTACCTTAGAGCGCACGGCTTACCAGCTAGAACAGTTGGTAAGCCAGGGGCAGATTTATAATCTTGATGAGCTAGCAGAACGATGTGGCTATTCGATGGATGCGCTGTTGGGAACGGAAATTGCGCAGCGCAATCGCGCGGATGACGGCGGACTGTATGTGTGCCCCGGATTGGTTTGTGTGGAGCCGATGGCAGCGGTCAGTGATTTATCCTCACTGCCTTGCCTATTGGTGCGTCGAGATCTTATGGTGTGCCATCCTGAATGGGATTTTACAACGCCGGACGGTTTTTTTTCAGCCTTATGGCAGATGCAGGAAGAGAATTCGGATCTGATTCCACTGGGAATGATGCCATTTACTGCCTTTGGGTGTGAAACCATCGATAAAATCCTGCGGGAATGCCTTGGGATTCCTTTGGTACGAGAGGGAAAATACGTGGACGCACTAGAAGATACGGATTACTTGGCCTGGCTGTATATGATTTCTCAAGCCAATCAGAACGGGTTGCTGGATGAGCAAGTGTTTATTTGCGACTCGTTGCAAGTGGAAAAGCGGCTGTCGGTAGGAGCATATGGCGCATATTGGGGTGACGCATCGCGAGTTGCCCAGGCGCTACAAATAGCGCAAGAGCAGGGGATTGTTTATCAGCTGATGGAAGGCCCCAGAAATGCCAAAGGAGAAGCGCCGAAATTTAGCCTGGATTGCCTGTATTATGGGCAATATGGCACAGCAATTAGTACGCGGTGTATGCATGCGAACCAGGCCATGGCGTTGATGGCATGGATGCTGGAGGAAGATGGCCAGAGAATGGTTACTATTGGCGCAGAGGGTAGTATGTGGAATGAGAAAAATGGAACTCCCGTTGCAAGCGTTTCAGCGCTAGTGGAGTATAATAAGAATATCAATAAATATTTTTCCATTTATGGCGGGGCAGGGCGATATGGCATGTTTCTGCACGCCATGGAAGAATTCGGAACGGCAGGATATGCCCTGGATGTTCTAACAGAAGCGCGGGAGCATCTGCAAAAGTATGGGTGCGATGCGGCAGAGCAATGGGATGTCTTTTTTCAAACGCGGCGCTCAGCGCTGGCGGAAAGCTATTTGTTGCAAAAACAGTGGGGCGAAACGCTGCCTCAATTGCTGAACGCACAAGACGCAAATACGTTTCAGGCTACTTTAGACCATTTTTTGTCCGATAGGCAGGCGTATGGATATGAGGCATTTGTTCAGGCGCTTGGTGCGGCGGCCCAGGCCAAATGAGGCGCTCGATTTTGGAAAGAAGACGCTTATCAACCGGATCATTCGATACAATTTGTTGATTGTGATGATGCCGGTTTTGGTGCTGCTGCTATTTTTGTTTTTGGTATACCAGGAAAAACAGGTAGACTTCGAAGCAAGAGAAGTCGATAGTTATTTGGATCAGGCGTATTATAATGTGCATAACAATATTGCGCTTATGCGCGCATTGGCTTTGACGCCTATGACGGATGAAACGCTAATGGATACGCTTCTTTTGCGAGAACTACAGCCGCTGAATCTGCTGCAATTGAAGCGCGAAACCGTTGCGGAACTGCAAAAATTGAAATGGACCAATCCTACCATTGGCACGGTTCGCGTTTATTATCTGCACAAAGCCATGACGGATATGTCGCCATCGCTGTATTCAGCAGAGCAAAACTTGCCGGAGCAAATCGCGAAATCCCTTGAGCAGAGGGACAATTTGTGGGCGTTGGCCACGAATGATCCTCTCGCAGAGGATGATTTATCCGACCTGTACGCCATTTACTATCAAAAGCTGTATACGCTGAAAGGTGATGAGGGCGGTTATGTCGAAATATCTATGAAAATGGATAAGTTTCTTTCTAACATGTCATATGTGGATGCAAAAAATCTAATGGGTTTGTATTTAGAAAACGGTGCGCTGTATTATGACTATTCGTCTGGATCACAGGCGGATGCTGCAGGAATGTGGAGCGCCTCCATTTGGGAGTTAATGCATTCCTTTCAGCAGCAGGAAGAGAATCAACGAGAAATTCAATTTTCTGATGGACGGCGACTTTATGTAGCGATCCGGCCGATGGAGGAGATAGGATGCGCGCTGTTTTATGTACGCGATATTTCAGAAGTGTATCGACAGTCGGGCAAGCTGGTCTTTGGCTTTCTTGGGAGCTTAGGCGGAATGATTTTATTGTTTTCCTTGATTACACGACGATTTGGGCACTTTCTGCTACGGCGCATGTATCTTTTGATTGGTAGTATGCGGCAGGCAGCGGAAGGCGATATGACGATTCGCTTACCAACGGATGGGCAGGATGAAATTGATGAATTGATCGTCCATTTTAACCAAATGATTGATATGCTGGAAACATTGATGCAGGCGAATCAACAACGACAATGGATTGCGAGAAGGGCGGAAATTCAGGCGCTACAAAACCAGATAAATACGCATTTTCTCTACAATACGCTAGAAAGTATTCGTATGATGGCTGTAATTGATGGCAACAAGCAAGTGGCTGACGCAGTGCATAATCTGGCATCTTTATTGAACTATACGCTTCATATGAGCCGTACTATGGTTAGTGTGAAAGAAGAACTGCAAAATGTGCGGGATTATATAGATTTGATGCAGTTGCGTTGGGATGAAGAAATAATATTGCATATAGAAGTGGATAAGGAAATACAGGGGCAAGAAATCTGTAAGTTGACGCTGCAACCTATCGTGGAAAATGCATTGATTCACGGCGCCTCGCCGCTAAAAAGCGTTTGCCTGCGCGTATGGGATGAGGAGGAGGACAATGAAAGCTACTGCCTGTGCATCGAAGATCGGGGACAGGGCATGCCGCTGGAAACGCTGGAAAATCTTCGGCGAATTTTGGAGAGTCATCAGGAAGAACAGGCAGAACCACAATCTATTGGTCTTTACAACGTGAACAATCGGATTAAATTGTATTGTGGTGAAGCGTATGGCGTGCGGATCGAAAGCGAACAGTATAGATATACGCGGGTGCGGATTCGATTGCCGCGACGAAAACTGGGATAAGGAGGACGCGTATGCTGCGAAATATTCTGATTGTGGACGATGAAAAATTCATTCGACTTGGATTGAAGAAGATTATAGAGCAGAGCGGCATCGGGTCTTTTCAGGTTACACTAGCACGCAACGGCCAGGAAGCGGTGGAACATTTAGAAGCACACCCGGTGGACATGGTTTTTACAGATATCAATATGCCGCTGCTGAATGGCATCGATTTTATTCGCATGCTCCATGGGATGAAGCATCCGCCCATTGTCGTCATTATTAGCGGGTACAATGACTTTCAGTATGCTGTGGAAGGCATGCGAAACGGCGCCGTAGACTATTTGCTGAAGCCTATCGACGATGCACAAATCTTGGAGCTATTAAAAAAATATCTCAACTGGGGAGAAAAAACGCAAGACACAGATATTGATCAACTCTTGGTGCAAGACTTGCGCTACGCTTCCGTATCCACAGAAATTGCATGGGAAACCGAGCGAGAATTGCTTCGGCGTATTTGCCATCAATTGCACAGTGACGCGGTGATGTTGCTTTACTTGCGGGGTAATTCGGTATTTTTTAATGCGAATCTTGGAAATGAACTGCAAAAAGAATTTGGACGGAATTTTATATTGGTGGATGGCGTTGGAAAATGGCGAATGATTCTTGCGCCGTCTACACCGGTTTTTTTGCGCGCAACCGACGAGGGAATTTCCTATTGGGCGGGTGCACTAGCAATTGATCGCGACGTCCACTTCTATCAGAATTGTGCACAAGCCAAAAATCTTGCCAAGAAGGGTTTTTTGCTGGGGAGGCGGTTGATGGTCGCAGGAGAAGATTTGTTGCAGACGGAAACTATCGCGTTGGATATAGACGCATGCGTTTCCGCGCTATGCATGGGGCAAACTGAAGCTATGCGGCGGATTGTCGAACGAAAATGGAATGAGCAAGGGCGCATGCGGATGAGCGCAGAGGCGTTTGAAACGCAATTGATGGAATTCTTCCAGAAAGTTCAACAAACATGTCCTAGGGTTTTTAAAAAGTTTGAAATGCTTTCACATCGTTTGGATGACTATCTTTCTTTTTCAAGTTGGCAGGCCTTTATTTGTGAATTTTGGGGATACACCTATCTATTGGCCAATGCTATCAAGGAAGAAGGAATGGGACATTATTCGCAATCATTAAAAGAAGCGCTGCAATATATTGACAGCCATTATATGCAGGATATCAATCTAGCTATGGTAGCCAATCATGTTTCGGTAAACTATTCGGTGCTTTCCAAAGAATTTAAAGAGCAGGTGGGGATCAATTTTGTCAATTACCTCAAAAAGCGGCGCATTGCTGAGGCGAAGCAACTGCTCCTGACGACCAATTTGAACTCCAATGCCATTGGGCGCACGGTGGGCTTTTTTAACGAGAGGCAGTATGTAAAGGTTTTTCGGGACCTGACAGGATTGACGCCTACGGAATTTCGCCGCTTACATCCAGATGACACTGATCTGCAATAAGCACATGCGAATGATAGGCCTTTGTCTTACTCTACGGTGCTACTTTTTGCCGCATTCGTAGTCGGTAAATTTTTCTTGCTTTGTAAGAAAGGGAATGATATACTGATGCGCATTCCGTGGTAAGAAACGCCATTGCGTGCAGGGGCAACAATGAAGCGAAGGTGGCGGCAAGCGAAAATGGTAGGATCAAACGCTATACCTGCGCGGCACGGCAAAATGACTTTCGCGGAGTGTTTGCCAAGAAGTTTGTACGGTTGCGTTTTTTGTCTTTCCCACACTTCCAATAAGCGCGCCGCGGAAGCTTAGAGGGCTATTTGTGCCCGGCGCGCAACGCGGCGACTTCCTCGCACAGGGCGCGCAGGCGTTGCGTGCCTTGTTCGGGCGAAAGGGCGATCTGCCGAAAGATGGCGGCTATGGTTTGCGAGTAGTTTTCCGGCGCTATGGGGAAACCATCAATCCGGAAAACCGCTTTCTTCTCATTGAGGCACCATTGCTCGTTCAAGGCAAACAACACTTGGTTTAGCGCGGAAACGGCGCGAAAGGCGTGGCCGGTCACGTAGGAAATATCCCCGCTGGACGCGCTCTTTTCCGCCAGCGCGCAGGAAAATTCGCTTTCAAAGGAAAAGAAATCGGCCAGGGCGCGTTTTAGGGCGGCGGGATAGCGTTCGGCCTGCCTTTTTGTGGCGGCAAATTCTTCGTCCGCGGCATAGAGAATTTTGCAGCAAGCCAGTTCCCCGCGGTACATGACGTCCAAAAACGCGTGGGGATGCCCGGTTTGATAATGGGCGGAAAATTGTCCCGCCTCGGAGGAGGCGAGGATGCGCTTCACTCGGGCGGAATCCCGCAGGATCCAATCCACATGGACGCCGTTGATCACGAGCCAACCGCCGCAATTGACCCAATTGCCCCATTCGCCTTCGCGGCAGACGAGGTTTTCCCGGTGGGCGTCGTCCAGCCGCTGGGCAATCGCATTGAGCTGGCCATAATCGATCGTGCCCTCGTAATACAAGCCGACGTCGATGTCGGAACTTTCCGTGGCGCAGCCCGTGGCCCTTGAGCCGCCGAGAACGACGCCCTTTAGGAAGGGACAAGCCCGCAATTCTTTTGCGATCGTTTGCACAATGGCTTCTATGGGCATGGTGACACCGCCTTTGCCTGTTTGTGTATGAATTATAACATGAGGGCGCCCCGGTGGCAAGCGCGATTTTCGGCGGATGGGCGGCATGTCTTTCCCATCCCCGCAAGCGCCGCTTTTTTCCTGCTGTCGTCTGGATTTTTTCCTTCGCGCGTCTTTCATTCCCGGGGGAAGTGTGCTATAATGCTGGGGCACAAGGGGTCTGTCCGGCGTGGTTTGCTTGACCGGCCAGGGCCGCTTGTCTTTCTTTTTGGCCCAGCGCCGCTTTTTCGGGAGCTATGCGGGGCCACATACAGGGGAAAGTGTGGGTGGAATGGAATGCGCACCAAAACGGATTTTCCCAAAGAAGAGATTTTCCGGAGCCTTCCGGTACCGGTCGCCCTGCGCAAGATGATCGTGCCGGCGGTGGTCAGCCAGTTGATCGTTTTGATTTACAACATGGCGGACACGTTTTTTGTGGGCCAAACGAACAATCCCTATATGGTGGCGGGCACCTCGCTGATTTTGCCCGTGTTCAACATCACGCTGTGCCTGGCTGGCCTGGCGGGGATTGGCGGCGGTTCGCTGATTGCCCGCCTGTTGGGGCAGGCGAAGGAGCAAGAAGCCCGGCGGGTGAGCGCGTTTTCTTTCTATTTGGCGCTGGGCATCGCGGCGCTGTTTTCGGTGGGTATCGCGGTTTTTATGCATCCCATCCTGAGGTTGCTGGGCGCGGGGGAAAACACCTATGAATACGCCCGGCAATACGCGTTTTGCGTGATCGTCTTGGGCGGGATTCCCACTGTGCTTTCCAACGTGCTCTCCAACCTAATCCGCAGCATCGGTCGCTCTCGGGAGGCCAGCGTGGGCATCATCCTGGGCGGCCTGCTGAACATTGCCCTGGATCCCCTGTTCATGTTTGTGCTGCTGCCGGATGGCCATGAAGTGCTGGGCGCGGGCATTGCCACCTGCCTGAGCAATTGCGTGGCGCTATTGTTCTTCGTGGGGGTGCTGCTGCGGATTGGCCGCAATTCGGTGGTCACGTTTTCGCCCCGGGTGGGGCTGCCCAGCAAGGCCAGCATCGCGGCGGTGTTCGGCGTGGGCGTGCCTTCGGCCATCACCACGCTGCTGTTTGACCTGGACTATGTGGTCATCGATAAGTTGATGGTTTCGTACCACGATTTGGCGCTGGCCGCCGTGGGAATCGTGCTGAAGATCGAGCGCTTTCCGCTCAACGTGGGTGTGGGCATTTGCCAGGGCATGATGCCCTTGGTGGCGTACAATTTTTCCGCCGGGAACGAAAAACGCATGAACGATACGATCCGGCTTTCCCGCAATCTGGGACTCGTCATCGCGGCCATCAGCATTCTGCTGTATGAACTGTTCGCCGTGCAGTTTGCCGGGCTGTTCATCGCGGACGCGCAGACGAAGGAACTGGCCTCGCAATTCCTCCGCATCCGCGTGCTGGCCACGCCGCTGATGTTCTTGAGCTTTTTCACGGTGTATCTGTTCCAAGCCTTTGGCAAGGGGCGCATCGCCCTGTTTTTGGGCATGACGCGCTGGCTGGTGTTCAACATTCCCATGCTGTTTTTGCTCAACGCGATTTTTGGCATGTTCGGCATCGTTTGGTCGCAGGCGGCGGCCGATGTGCTGACGGTGATTCTCTCGTTTTACGTGCTCTGGCGGCATAAGCCTTCGCCCCAGCAGGCCATTGAAAACTTGGATTCCTAATGGGGCGCGCAAACCACTTTTGCTCGCGGGCGCTGGGGCGAGCCGGGCAGGGATCTGATCGCCCACAAACCTGCGGTTTGCGGGCGAGATTTCCCGATTGCTTGTCTACGCACCGCTTCGCGGGCTTCGACGGCCAGCAATCGGGGCGGGAATGTATTTTTCCGTTTCGCACCGACCCTCAATTCAGCATGGTCGTTCCGCACCTTCGCACCGCCCTCGCCTGTTTCGCCCGCGCACTCGCCTTTGGCGGCGCGCGGGTACGGCCCGGCATATTTCCGGGCTTCGCCCTCCAAATTGCCTGGGCCTAGTCGGCCTTTGGCCTCCCTCACGGCGGCGCGCATTTTTTTGGAAAAAGCGCACGATGATTGTATCATGGACAGAAATGGCAGAATGTGCTATAATCGAGATAACCATTGTGGGCACGCGGCCCACGCAGAAAGTGAGGATACAGCATGCGCCTTTCCGAGGAATTCCGCGCGCCTGGCGCGCAATACCGGGCCATTCCCTTCTGGGCCTGGAACGGAAAGCTGGAGCGCGAAGAGCTGCTCCGGCAGATCGAACGGCTCGCCCAGATGGGCTTTGGCGGATTTTTTATGCATTCCCGCACGGGCCTGGGCACCCCTTATTTGAGCAAAGAATGGTTTCATTTCATCAACGCCTGCGCCGATAAGGGCAAAGCCCTGGGATTGAGCGCGTGGCTATACGATGAAGACCGCTGGCCCAGCGGCACGGCGGGCGGCGCGGTGACGCAAAATCCCGCCTACCGGATGCGCTTTTTGCGCCTGTGTGAAGACGCGGACGCGGCGGAGGGGACGCCCCTCGCCCGCTTTGCCGTGCGCATGGACGGGGAGCGTTGGGTTTCCTATCGCCCGCTCGCGGCGGACGAAGCGCCCCAGGCGGGCGAAACGGCGCTGCGGTTCGCTGTGGTGGAAATGCCCTGCAGCAGTTTCTATAACGGCACCACCTATGTGGACACCATGAACCGGGAAGCCACGGAAACCTTCTTGCAAATGACCCACCAGCGCTATGTGGAGGAATGCGGCGCGCGCATTGGCGATAGCATCCTGGGCATTTTCACCGATGAACCGCACCGCGGCTCTCTGATGACCTCCTTCGGCCAGGGCGTGGACGCTGGCGAACGGCAAATCCCCTGGACGGCGGCGCTGCCGGAGCGCTTCCAGGAAAAATACGGCTACGACCTGTTGGCCAACCTGCCCGCGCTGTTCCTCAAAAAGGACGAGATGCCCGCCCAAATCAAGTGGCAGTATGTGGAGTTGGTGGAAGAACTGTTCCTGGAAAACTTCGCCCGCCCCATCGACCAGTGGTGCCGCGCGCACCGGATGATCCTCACCGGCCACGTGCTGCACGAGGATTGCCTCACGGCGCAAACGGCCATGTCCGGCTCCATGATGCGCTACTACGCGGAAATGGAGCTGCCCGGCATCGACTTCCTGGGCGAATTCGGCCGCTGCTATTGGATTGCCAAGCAGTTGCAATCCGTCGCCCGCCAACTGAACAAGCCGCGCCTGCTCTCGGAGCTGGACGGCTGCACCGGCTGGCAGATGGGCTTTGAAAACTACAAGGCCGTGGGCGATTGGCAGGCGCTGTATGGCATCAACCTGCGCTGCCCGCACCTCTCCTGGTACACCATGGAAGGGCAGGCCAAGCGGGATTACCCCGCCTCCATCTTCCACCAATCCGCGTGGTGGAAGGAATACGCCTATGTGGAGGACTATTACGCCCGCATCGCCCGCTTTGCGCAGGATGGCGAGCCGGTCTGCCGCGTGCTGGTCGTGAGCCCGCTGGAAAGCGTGTGGGCCCGGATCCATCCCGGCTGGTGCGATGGGCTGAGCGCCAAAGAAGCGCATGTGAAAGCGCTGGAAGAGCGGTACGCGCAGCTTTTCTATCTATTGCAGCGCCGCCACATCGATTTCGACTATGGCGATGAAGGGCTGATGGCCGAGCACGCCGCGGCGGAGGGCAAGCGCCTGCGCGTGGGCCAGGCCCGCTATGACGCGGTTCTGGTATGCGGCCTGGACACCGTGCGCGGCACGACCGAGCGCATGCTGCGCGAATTTGCCGCCGGCGGCGGTCGGCTCATCGTCTGCGGCGAAGCGCCCAAGGCGGTGGACTGCCTGCCCGGCGGGCCGGAATGGCCCCAGGCCATCCGGATTCCCTTTGAGGAAGAGGCGCTCGCGGCGGCGCTGCGGGAATACGAAGTGGCCAGTCTCACCCTGCCCGGCGGGGAACCGGCGCGCGACATTCTCTGCCAAGCCAAGCGGGTGGCGGGCGAAACGCGCCTGCTTTTGCTCAACGACAACCGGGAAGCGGCGGTAAACGGCGTGGAACTGTCCATCGCGGGCCATGGCCCCGTGACCCGTTTCATCCCCGAAACCGGCGAATTGGAGCGCCTGCCCGCCCGCGAAAGCGAAGGCGCCGTGCACGTGCGGCTGGATTTCGCGCCGAAAGCCATGCTGCTCCTTTCCATCGGCGGGGCGTATCCGGAAGCGAAAGCGCCCCGCGTTTGCCAGACCATCGCCCGGCAGGAATGCGCGGCCAGCACGCTGCGCTATGAATTGGCGGAACCGAACCTCTGCGTGCTGGATCAAGCCAGCGTTTCCCTGAACGGCGGCGCGTGGAGCGAAGAACTGGAAATCCTCAAGGCCGACCGCCACGTGCGCGACGCCTTCCGCCTGCCCTATCGCGGCGGCGAAATGCTCCAGCCCTGGTTTATCGGCCAGCGCGATCTGCCCGTGTGCGGCGAGGCCGCCCTGCGCTTCTCCTTCGAGGTGGAAACCCTGCCGGAAGGCCCCCTCTACCTGGTGATGGAGGAAATCCAGAATTTTACCACCGAGTTGAACGGAACGCGCCTTGCGCAGACGGTTTCCGGCTTCTCCTGGGTGGACGCCTGCTTCTCCGCCTACGAGGTTCCCGCCTCCCTGTTGCATCTGGGGCGCAACGAAGTGATTCTGCGCACCGGCTACCGGGAGAGTTCCAACCTGGAAGCCCTGTACCTGATGGGCAATTTTGGCGTCCGGCTGGATGGCGCGCGCCGCACGCTGACCGCCTTGCCCGCAACGCTGCGCGTTGGCAGCGTCACCGAACAGGGCCTGCCCTTCTATTCGGGCAAGCTGACCTATCTGGTGCCAGCGCCGCAATGGGCGGAAAAAGGCGGCCGCACCGTGCTGGAAATGGGCCGCTTCGCCGGCGCGTGCGTCACGCTCGAAGGAAATGGCAAGCGCGCCATGATCGCCTGGCAGCCGTATGAAGCGGACGTTACCGGCATGGTGGAAAACGGCGTACTTCGCGTCACCGACGTGCTCACCCGGCGCAACACCTTCGGCCCGCTGCACCAGGTGCCCGCCCTTGCCTACGCTTACGGCCCGGAAAATTTTGAAACCACTGGCGACCGCTTCAGCCCCGCTTATTCGCTGGTGGAAGCGGGGCTCATGGAAACGCCCGCTTTCCGCCTAGAGGTCCCCGAAAAATAGCCGAAAATTTTCCTGGACGGATTCTCCGTCCAGGAAAAACAGACTGTCGCAAAACCAAAGAGAGAGGCAAAGCCCTTTCGCACTTCAATCGTCCCCGGCGGCGTGTACGGCGGGGGCGCACGAAGGCCGCGCGCAGTGCGCGAAACAGGCCGTAGTAAGCCCAATGA
>ERZ857998.2346-NODE-2346-length-17955-cov-8.283966_pt1 | contig 17955 bp, 17 predicted proteins | sample MGYA00519954_ERZ857998 | MGnify/ENA primary metagenome ERZ857998 (study PRJEB31778, sample SAMEA3449424) | human gut metagenome | biome: human gut; feature: human-associated habitat; material: faeces | place: United Kingdom | collected 2010/2012 ...
TGGCCGAGACCGAGGTGAAGTTCCGGGACCAGCACGCCTGCTGCCTGGTGCTGGCTTCCGGGGGCTATCCCGGCCACTACCAGACCGGCTATCCCATCACCGGGCTGAAAGAGGCAGGCGAGACCGCGGTGGTCTTCCATGCGGGCACCAAGCGGGCCGAGGATGGGCGCATCCTTACCTCCGGCGGCCGGGTACTGGGTGTCACTGCGGTCGGACCTGAGCTGAAATCCGCCATCACCTGTGCATATCACAGCGCAAAGCACATATCCTTTACCGATCTTCATTTCCGGACCGACATCGGCCGAACCTGAGTCATTCCGTGCGCTGCGGCACCGGCCTGTTCCGGCGCCGCAGTTTGTCTTTCAAGGGGGTACCATATGAAACCAATATCCGCCCGCCAGATTGCCGTGGTCTTTACCGGGAGCTTCCTGGGAGCCGGCTTTCTCTCGGGCCAGGAACTGCTCCAGTTTTTTGGCGTTTTTGGGGGCTTTGGGCTGGTGGGTATGGCGCTGGCCATCCTGGCCTTCGTAGGGTTCAGCCGGATGGTCATGGAGATCGCGCAGGAGACCGGCCGGACCGAGTTCGACCACATCATCGTCTATCGAGACCTCCGCTGGCTCCGGCTCTTTGTGGAGGGGGTCTTCCTTTTCTTCCTTTTTGACGTAATGGTGGCCATGCTCGCCGGGGCCGGGGCCCTGCTGGAGCAGGTCTTTGGTCTGCCCGTCGTCGCTGGGGACGCCCTGATCTCCCTGCTGGTGCTGGCAGTGGCCCTGGCCGGCGCCGCCGGACTGCTGGCCTCCTTCAGTCTGGTGGTGCCTCTGCTGGTAGCAGCCGCTATCGCCATCGGTGTGGCCGCCTTCTGCACCCTTTCCCCTGCACCCTTGGAGATGAAGCCTCTGTCCAGTGGAAATCCTTTACTGGGAAACTGGTTCTTCTCTGCCCTCTCCTTTATCTCCTACAACATGATGGCGGCCGTCTCTATTCTGGTGCCCCTCACCGAAGGCACGGGGGAACGGAAAACCATTCACCGCGGGCTGGGCCTGGGCGCGCTCCTGCTGACACTGATCTTTGCGTGCATCCTCCTGCCCATGACGCTGTACCCCGATGTGGTCGCTCATGCCGAGCTGCCCATGCTGGCCCTGGCCTTCCAGCTCACGCCGGTGCTGGGCTTCCTCTATGCTGTCCTGCTCTTTGCCGGTATGTTCACTGCCGCCCTCTCCAGCCTCTACGCCATCACCACCCGGGTGCAGCTCCGGGCCGGTGCGCAGCTCCGCTCCAAACGCTTTACCGCGCTGTTGTGCATCTTGGCCTTTGTGGGCAGCATCTTCGGCTTCAAAAATGTAGTAAGCGTCGTCTACCCCATCTGCGGCTACATCGGTTTTCTGGCCCTCATCGGTATCCTGCTTCACTTCATGCACTTGAAAAAAGCCCGGCGCAACCGGCAGTTGTCAAATTGAACGCACTTCTTGGTGGTCAGGACATGGACAATCGGCCGCGCTGGGCCGCCCTTTCGGCGTATCGCTGGACTATCTCATGACTGGAGCGGAACAAAAGCCGCCCCGACAGGAGGCGCCGCCCGTTCAGACCATCTCTCTGCCCGGCTGGCACTACGAATACCAAGGCAGCCGCATTCTCTTCAGCCTGCCCCCTGATCCACATTAACCGAGGGCAATATGGAGTCCACTGGGCCCGCGGCGTCACCGCCGCAGGCAATCCCGCCACGGCCTCTCACATCGCGACCGGAGGTGCAGTCAGCGCCCACATCGCTATCGGGGACGCTGTGGAGGGGACGGTCCCCTCTCCCAAAGAGGGCTGGGGCCTAGGCACATCCGCTGCCATCCAGGCCGTAATCCTCCGGGAATACCCCGGCACGCCTCCCCTCCTGGTATGGCTTTTCTCTCAGGTTCCCTAAAAACAGCCTGCGCGTTGCGGCAGCAACACGCAGGCTGTTTTCCTTTACTAGTTAGGCACGCTCCCATGGTAGCCGGATGTCCTCCACGGTGGGGGCATGGGCGGAAATAAGGCACTTTCCTGTTAAGGTTTCTGCCTTGTCAAGCGTTTTCAGATAAGCCCCTACATCATTGATAAAAAGGAATTTGTTCCGCAGAGCCTTGGGCGGAAAGCCCCCATACAGGAAGGAGGGCTCCAGCACCGGCCAGCGGGGGAAGGCCGCCTCCAGGCCCGGCGCGTAAACAGGCGCCCCGGTACGCTCACACGGCTCAACTCTCCTCCAGCGGCAGGGGCTCCGGCGCCTTCCGGCCGCCGCTCTCCTCCTGGTAGGAGAGCAGCAGCTGTTCCAGTGCGGCATCGTGCTCGGCAAACTCCGCCTTGACGCACTCCAGGGCCTTATCCACTCGCCCCAGCTCCCCCGAAGCGTGGGTAATGGTGGCGTCCACATCGGTGCGCAGCCGCTCATAACCGGAGCGGATACGGCACAAAAGCTGCTCGGCCGCCTCCCGGGCCCTGCGTGCCTTCTCCTCCGCCTCTTTCTCAATGGCCCGAGCCCGCTGGTGGGCCTCCAGCTCGATGGTGGCGGTGCGGTCCTTGAGCTCCTCATAGGCCCGGGCGCCTGTCTCCATCCGGGACACCTGGCCCCGCAGGCCGCCCAGCTCCTCCCGGAGCCCGGCCAGATCCGCCCGCTCCCGGCCCAGCGCGGTCTCCGCCGCCTCCAAAGCCCCGGACTTCTGGCACAGGGCTTTTTTCGCGGCGGCCAGCTCCGCCTCCAGAGCTCCGATCCGGTCCTGCGCCTCCTGCGCCGCGGCCTCGGCGGTCTGGGCGCTCTGGACCGCCTGGTCCCGCTCCCCTTGGAGGTCGGCCACCTTCTCCCGGTACGCCCGGGCGGAGGACTCGATATAGTTCAGCACGTCCCGGCGGTTAAAGCCGCCGAAAGCCGCGCTGCGGAAGGAATATTCCGGGGCGCTCATATGCGACACCTCTCTCTCTGCACTTGTGGATAAATTTTAGCACAGCACAGGCGAAAACACAATCTTTTCCGCAAAATCCCAAGAGGAGCGTCGAATCCTCCGATTTGAAATTGACGGGCCGGAACCGGGGTGATATAATACATTAGTTTTAGTATGGAATTCTTACGGTTCTAAGGAGGACAGGCTATGTGGGTCTCAGACGGCTGGCGGGATTATGAGCTCATCGACTGCGGCGGAGGGGAAAAGCTGGAGCGGTGGGGAAAACACGTCCTGGTGCGGCCGGACCCTCAGGCCATCTGGCAGACACCCCGGAACAACCCGCTGTGGCGGCGGCCGGACGCCCGGTATGCCCGTGCCTCCACCGGCGGAGGCGCCTGGGAGAAAAAGGACGTGCCCGCCCAGTGGCAGGTACGCTACCGGGAGCTCACCTTCCAGGTCAAGCCCATGAACTTCAAACACACCGGTCTCTTCCCCGAGCAGGCCGCCAACTGGGACTTCGCCATGGAGCAGATCCGCAGGGCGGGGCGGCCCATCTCCGTGCTCAACCTCTTCGCCTACACCGGCGGGGCCACCGTGGCCTGCGCCGCGGCGGGAGCCTCAGTGTGCCATGTGGACGCCGCCAGGGGCATGGTGAGCTGGGGCCGGGACAACGCCCGTGCCTCCGGCCTGGAGGACGCCCCCATCCGCTGGATCGTGGACGACTGCGCCAAATTTGTGGAGCGGGAGATCCGCCGGGGCCGCCGGTACGACGCCGTCATTATGGACCCTCCCTCTTACGGTCGCGGCCCCTCCGGCGAGGTCTGGAAGCTGGAGGACAGCCTTTGGCCCTTTGTGGAGCTGGTGGCGGGGGTGCTCTCTGACGAGCCTCTTTTCTTCCTCATCAACTCCTACACCACCGGGCTGGCCCCGTCGGTGCTGACCTACATTTTGGAATCTCTCATCACCCCCAAATACGGCGGCCGCACCCGCAGCGACGAGCTGGGGCTGCCCGTCACCGAGAGCGGGCTGGCCCTCCCCTGCGGAGCCACCGGCCGCTGGATGGCGGGCTAAGGCCCGCACGACCGACCTGAAACGAGGCAGCGAACATGAGCACCATCATCAAAACCGAAGACCTGCGCTTCTCCTATGCCGTCACCGAGGGGTTGGCTCCCATCGTGCTGGACGGAGTGGATCTGGAGATCGAAGCGGGCTCCTTCGTGGCCGTGCTGGGCCACAACGGCTCCGGCAAGTCCACCCTGGCCAAGCATATGAACGCCATCCTGCTCCCCACCGGGGGCAAGGTGTGGGTGGGCGGCATGGACACCGCCGACGAGGCCCGGCTGCTGGACATCCGCCGCACCGTAGGCATGGTGTTCCAGAACCCGGACAACCAGATCGTAGCCAATGTGGTGGAAGAGGACGTGGCCTTTGCCCCCGAAAATCTGGGGGTCCCTCCGGCGGAGATCCGCCAGCGGGTGGACGCCGCCCTTAAGGCCGTGGGGATGTATGAATACCGGGAGCACGCCCCTCATCTCCTCTCCGGGGGCCAGAAGCAGCGGGTGGCCATTGCGGGGGTCATCGCCATGGCGCCCCGCTGCATCGTGCTGGACGAGCCCACCGCCATGCTGGACCCGGTGGGCCGCCGTGAGGTGCTGCACACCATCCAGGCGCTCAACCGGACTTCCGGCGTCACGGTGGTCCTCATCACCCACCACATGGACGAGGCCGCTCTGGCCGACCGGCTGGTGGTCATGGCCGACGGTCATGTGGTGGCCGACGGCGCCCCCAAGACGGTCTTCTCCCGCGTGGAGGAGCTCAGGGCCGTGGGCCTGACCGTCCCTGAGACGGTGGAGCTGTGCTACGAGCTGCGCCAAGACGGTCTGGAGCTTCCCTTGGACGCCCTGAGCGTCGAGGAGTGCGCCCAGGCCCTGTACCGGCTTTTGACCTGACGGCCCCCGCCCCGCAAGGACAGGCACCATTTATAATGTTAGGACTGATTTCCTTTGGAACCCATCATTCAGACGGAAAAGCTCTCGCACGTCTACAGTGTCGGCACGCCCTTCGAGCAGGGCGCTCTGGTGGACGTGGATTTTGCCGCCTATCGCGGCGAATATCTGGGCGTCATCGGCCGGACCGGCTCGGGCAAGTCTACCCTCATTCAGCATCTCAACGGCCTGCTAAAGCCCACCTCGGGCCGGGTGCTGTTCGAGGGCAGGGATATCTGGGAGACCAAAGAGCGCACCCGGGCCACCCGGTTCCAGGTGGGCCTGGTGTTCCAATACCCGGAATACCAGTTGTTTGAGGAAACCGTCTATCAGGATATCGCCTTTGGTCCCCGGAACATGGGGCTGGACGAGGCGGAGATCGACCGCCGGGTGCGCTCCGCCGCCGCCTTCGTGGGTCTGCCCGACGAAGCGCTGGAGAAGTCCCCCTTTGAGCTCTCCGGCGGGCAGAAGCGCCGGGTGGCCATCGCCGGGGTCATCGCCATGGAGCCCTCCGTCCTGGTGCTGGACGAGCCCACCGCCGGTCTGGACCCGGTGGGCGTGGAGTCCATCCTGCGCAACATTCACGACTACCACGAGGCGAAAAACGCCACCATCATCCTGGTCTCCCACTCCATGGAGGAGGTGGCCCGCACCGTGGACCGCCTGGTGGTGGTCAGCGGCGGCCGCATCCCCTTCTCCGGCACGCCCCGGGAGGTCTTTGCCCACGGCCGTGAGCTGGAGGAAATGGGACTGGGCGTCCCCCAGGTGACCCGGGTGTTCCACCGCCTGCGGGAGCTGGGCGCGGACGTGGACCCCTCGGTCTACACCATTGCCCAGGCTCGGGCCGCCGTACAGGCCGCGCTGGCGCGCAAGAAGGGGGCGGTATAAATGGCACTCAAGGACATCACCCTGGGCCAATACTTTCCCGGAAACTCCTTCATCCATCGGTTGGACCCCAGGACCAAGCTGCTCTTTACCGTCTTGTATATCGTAGCCCTGTTCTCCGCCAAGCGCCTGCCCTCCTACCTGCTGCTGATGGCCGTGCTGGCGGTCTGCATCCAGATCTCCAGGGTCCGGCTCAAAACCATCCTGCGGGGCATGAAGCCCATCCTCTTCATCATCGTGCTCACCGCCATCCTCAACCTGTTCTACACCCCCGGCGACCCCATCTGGCAGTGGAAGTTTCTCAAAATCACCGTGGAGGGCATTTGGGCTGCCATTTATATGGTGCTTCGCATCTCCATGCTCATCACCTGCACCTTTCTGCTGACCTACACCACCTCCCCCATCCTGCTTACCGACGGGCTGGAAAAGCTGCTGGGGCCCCTGAAAAAGCTCCGGGTGCCGGTCCACGAGCTCAGTATGATGATGTCCATCGCCCTGCGCTTTATCCCCACCCTCATCGAGGAGACCGACAAGATCATGTCCGCACAGAAGGCCCGGGGCGCCGATTTTGATACCGGAAACCTCTTCCAGAAGGCCAGGGCCCTGGTGCCCCTGCTGGTGCCGCTGTTCATCTCCGCCTTCCGGCGGGCCGACGAGCTGGCCATCGCCATGGAGTGCCGCTGTTACCATGGCGGTGAGGGCCGCACCCGCCTGCGGCAGCTCATCTTCGTCCGGCGGGACTATCTGGCCCTGGCGGGCAGCCTCTTCATGGTGGCCGCAGTGTATGTCCTGCGGTATCTCGGCTGGTAAAGGGTGTTTCCATGACGAGAAATATTGCTCTGAAACTCATGTACGTCGGGACAGCCTACCACGGCTGGCAGGTCCAAAAGCGGGACGTCACCGTGGCCGAGACCTTGGAAAAGGCCCTGGCCACCGTGGTTTGCCACCCGGTGAAGCTCACCGGGGCGGGCCGCACCGACGCCGGCGTCCACGCCGAGACCTATATCGCCAACTTCCGCACCGCCTCTTCCATCCCCTGCGACCGCATCCCGCTGGCGGTGAATACCCGCCTGCCCGACGACATCGTGGTGGTAAAGGCGACGGAGGTGTCCGAGGGCTTTAACGCCATCGGCTCCTGCCTCAAAAAGGAGTACACCTACCGTATCTACAACTCCCGCATCCGCAACGCTTTTTATGTGGATCGGGCCTGGTTCTACCCCAAGCCGCTGGACGAGGCCGTCATGCAGGCGGCAGCCGACCGCTTCGTAGGCACCCACGACTTTGCCGCCGTCCGCTCTGTGGGCACCAATGTGAAATCCACGGTGCGCACGGTGCACTACTTCCAGATCGCCCGCAGCGGGGACCTCATCGAGTGCCGGGTCTGTGCCAACGGCTTCCTCTATAATATGGTGCGGGCCATGGTGGGCACCTGCGTCTACGCCGCCGAGGGAAAATTCCCGCCGGAGGCCGTAACCGAGATCCTGGAAAACCGAAACCGCACTGCCGCGGGACCTACGGTCCCTCCGGGCGGATTGTACATGACCAAGCTGTGGTACGAGGAAGATGTTTTGTAATCTATTCAGGGGGATTTGCGCATAAACATGGAAGAACTGAAGCGGCCGGAGCCCGCGCCTCCGAAAAAACCGAATATCGTGGTGCGGCTGCTGGCCTTTCTGCTCACCCTGGCCCTGGTGTTGGGCGCCGTGGCGCTGGTGGCTTTCCGGGACAAGATCAACCTCGACTCCCTGAAGCGCTACATCACCTACCGCACGCTGGAGACGGGCGACGACCGGCAGCCCACCTCCTTCCGCCTGGAAAGCGGCGGCAAGGGCGGCTGCCTGGGCGTGGGGGACGACCTGCTGGTCTATTCCGCCAGCGGAGCCCGGCTCTTCTCCGTCAGCGGCGTGGAGTACCTCACCGAATCCGTCCTGCTCACTACCCCGGTGGCCGACGGAGCCGGCAGCGCGGCCGTGGTCTATGACGCGGGGGGCTACGCCCTGCGGGTCCTGTCCGACCGGTCCACCGTGCTGGAGACCAGCGCCGCTCAGGGCCATGAGATCCTGTCCGCCCGGCTCAACGCCGCCGGACGCCTCACCGTCACCAGCCGGGAGCCCGGTTATAAGGGCTCCGTCACCGTCTACGACGGGTCCTATCAGCCGCTGGTCAGCATCCGCCTGTCCAGCCGGTTTTTGATGGACGGCCTGCTCTCTGACGACAACAGGACCGTGGCCGTTCTCACCGCCGGGCAGACCGACGACGCCTTTGACAGCGCCCTGGCCCTCTATTATCTGGATGAGGACGCCCCTTATGCCTCCTGTTCACTGGGCGGCAGCGCTGTGCTGGACCTGAAATACGACGCCGATTCCTTCTGGGCCCTGGGCGATGAGGCGCTCTCCATCGTCCAGTTGGACGGCTCCCTGGCGGGGCAGTACGACTACGGCGGCCGCTATCTCAAGGCCTTCTCCCTGGGGGGCGACCGCTCCGCCACCCTGCTGCTGGGCAAGTACCGGGCGGGCTCAGGCGCCACCCTGCTGACGGTGGACGCCGCCGGGCAGGAGCTGGCCGCCCTGGAGCTGGACGACCAAGTACTGGATCTGGACGCGGCGGGCCGCTATGTGGCGGTGCTCACCGCCGGACGGCTGGATCTCTACACCCGCGATCTGGAGCTCTACGCCTCTCTGGACACCACCGGCGGAGCCCGGGACGTGGTGCTCCGCTCCGACGGCACCGCCTGGCTCATCACCGGGGAGACCGCCCGTCTCTTCATTCCCGAATAACAGCGAGGTATCTTTATGACAACGCCCTATCTCATCTTCGACATCGTCATTCTCCTCATTCTGGCCGTGTTTGCCCTGCTGGGCGCCAAGCGTGGGCTGCTCCTCTCCCTGTGCGGCCTGCTGGCTGTCCTCGTGGCCTTCATCGGCGCCAGCGCCGTCTCAGACATCATGGCCCCCAAGGTGGCCGCGTACTTAGAGCCTAAATTTTCCGCCGCCCTGGAACAGCGGCTGGAGGAGCAGATTCAAAGCGCCTCCTGGCAGTCCGACGGGTCGGCCGGTGCCGCCGGCGCGGTGACCCCGGACGACCTCCCCCTCCAGGACGTGCTGAACGTCCTCAAGGACATGGGCTTCTACCAGAGCGCCGTGGACGCCGTGGACAAGGCGGTCCGGGCCGGCATGACGGAGGTGGCCGCCAGCGCCGCCGCCGCGGTGGCGGCCTCCATTGCCGGCAGCGTGGCCCACATGCTGATCTTCGGCCTGTCCTTCGTCCTGATCCTCATCCTCTGGACCATCCTCAGCCGCGCGCTGGACCTGGTGGCCCGTCTGCCCGGCCTGCACGCCCTCAACAAGACCGGCGGGGCCCTGCTGGGCCTGGTAAAGGGGTGCATCCTTCTCTTCGTCTGTGCATGGGTCCTGCGCTACCTGGGCAACATCATACCGGAAGAGGCCGTGGATCAGACCCGTCTGCTCAAATTCTTTATGACCACCAATCCGGTGACCCTGATTCTGGGCGCCTGATATCCTACCGTGTTTCAATGTTTTTCATACGAAATTCATCACCAGTTCACAATTACATGTTAGATTCGGTAACCTGGGAGAAATGGATCAAGCCCTTCTCCCTCGAAGGAGTGAAACCATGATGCAGCCAACGCTTTGTTCCAGATGCCATAAAAACGTGGCCGTGATTTTTGTGACCCGCATCGACGGCAGCGAGACCAAGAACGAGGGTCTCTGCCTCAAGTGCGCCAAGGAACTGGGCATCAAGCCCGTTCAGGATATGATGCAGAAGATGGGCATCACCGACGACGATTTGGAGGGCATCACCAATGAGATGATGTCCGCCTTTGGCGGCGCCGAGGGTATGGAGGGCCTGATGGCCCAGGAGGACGGCGGGGACGACGACGAGGACGACGAGGGCCGGACCGCCACCTTTCCCTTCCTCAATAAGCTCTTTGGCAATGGAGGCGGCGAGTCCGCCGCGCCTACGCCCAGCGAGCAGCCCCGGCAGAGCCGGGATGAAAAGCCCGGCAAAACCGAGCCCCGCCAGCCCAAGCGTAAGTTCCTGGAAAATTATTGCATTTCCCTGACTCAAAAAGCCCTGGACGGCAAGCTGGATCGGATCATCGGTCGGGATCAGGAGCTGGAGCGGGTAGTCCAAATCCTCAACCGCCGTCAAAAGAACAACCCCTGCCTGATCGGTGAGCCCGGCGTGGGTAAAACCGCCATCGCCGAGGGCCTTGCCATGCGCATCGCCCAGCGGGACGTGCCCTATAAGCTGATGGACAAGGAGGTCTATCTGCTGGACCTGACCGCCCTGGTGGCGGGCACCCAGTTCCGCGGCCAGTTTGAAAGCCGCATGAAGGGCCTCATCGAGGAGATCCGCAAGCTGGGCAACATCATCCTGGTCATCGACGAGGTCCACAACATCGTGGGCGCCGGCGACGCCGAGGGCAGCATGAACGCCGCCAATATCCTCAAGCCCGCCCTGTCCCGGGGCGAGATTCAGGTCATCGGCGCCACCACCTTCAACGAATACCGCAAGCACATCGAAAAGGACACCGCCCTGGAGCGCCGCTTCCAGCCGGTGACCGTCAACGAGCCCAGCCTGGAGGATACGCTGAAAATTCTCCAGGGCATCGCCCATTACTATGAGAATTACCACGGCGTCTCCATCCCCCAGGGGGTGCTGCGCCAGGCGGTGGCGCTGTCCGAGCGGTACATCACCGACCGTTTCCTGCCGGACAAGGCCATCGACCTGATCGACGAGGCCTGCTCCGATATGAACCTTCACGACCCGGATATCAACCGCCGCATGGAGGTCAAGCGGGACCTGGAGAACGTCACCTTCGAGCGGGAGAACCTCATGTCCGCCCAGCCGGCGGAGGGTCAGGAGTTCACCCAGGAGGAGCTGGACGCCCGCTATGCCCGCATTGCCGAGCTCCGAAGCCAGGAGCTGCGGCTGCAGCAGGAGCTTTCCGCCCTGGAGGCCAAGGGTATGCCCCAGCTGACCATGGACAACATCGCCCGGGTCATTGAGATGTGGACCAAGATCCCCGCCAGCAAGATCAAGGAGGAGGAATTCAAGCGCTTGTCCCAGCTGGAGGACCGGCTGAAGCAGCACATTGTGGGCCAGGACGAGGCGGTTTCCGCCGTGTCCGCCGCCATCCGCCGCAGCCGCGTGGGCATTTCCCCCAAGCACAAGCCCGTCAGCTTCATTTTCGTGGGCAGCACCGGCGTTGGCAAGACGGAGCTGGTGAAGCAACTGGCCGCCGACCTGTTCAACACCCCGGATGCGCTGATTCGCCTGGATATGTCCGAGTTCATGGAAAAGCACTCTGTTTCCCGTCTGGTGGGCTCGCCTCCGGGCTATGTGGGCTATGACGAGGCAGGCCAGCTGACGGAGAAGATCCGCCGCAAGCCCTATTCCGTCATCCTGTTTGACGAGATCGAGAAGGCCCACCCGGATGTGCTGAACATTCTGCTGCAAATTCTGGATGACGGCGAGATCACCGATGCCCATGGCCGCAAGGTGAACTTTGAGAACACCGTCATCGTCATGACCTCCAACGCCGGGTCCGACAAGGCCGCCGGGTCCGTGGGCTTCGGCCGCAGCGCCGATGACCAGGGCCGGGAGCGCACCATGAAGGCCCTGCGGGAGTTCCTGCGCCCGGAGTTTATCAACCGGGTGGACGAGATCGTCTATTTCCACCAGCTGTCCGAGGAGAACTTCGCCGCCATCGCCCGGATCATGCTGGATGAGCTGCGGGATTCCCTGCGGGAGAAGGGGTATACCTTCACCTATGACGACGCGCTGGTTTCCTACCTGGTGCACTCCTCCTATTCCGCGGCCTACGGGGCCCGGAATCTGCGCCGCTGCATCCAGAAGGAGCTGGAGGACCCCATGGCGGTTCAGATCATCGACAGCTTTGAGCACCCCATCACCCAGCTGCGGGCCACGGCAGAGGACGGCAAGGTGCGGCTGGATACGCTGTAAGGAGGGCGGTTTCATGCTGTTTCGCAAGGATATTGAGCCCCGGTGCGCCTACTGCACCCAGGGGGTCTGCATCAACGAGACCCAGGTGGCCTGCGTGAAAAAGGGCATTGTGGCGGCAGAGAATCACTGCTTCCGCTTCCGGTATGACCCCCTGAAGCGGGTACCGCCCCGTCCGGCCCAGCTGGCCACCGAAGGGCTGAAAGAGGAAGATTTCAGCCTATAAAACCCACAAAAATACACAAAAGAGGGGAAATATCATGACAACCGTTTGGGCCGTATATTTCAGCGGCACCGGAACCACGGAGCGCACGGTAACGCATATTGCCGGGGAGCTTGCCCGGCTGCTGGCGGCGCCCTGCCGCAGTCTGGACTTCACCCGGCCCCAGGTCCGGCAGCAGGAGCTGGATTTCTCCCAATCGGACCTGGTGGTGCTGGGAACGCCGGTATACGCCGGGCGGGTGCCCAATGTGCTGCTGCCGTTCCTGCGGGAAAAGATCCGGGGCGGGGGAGCGCTGGCGGTGCCGGTGGTGCTGTTCGGCAACCGGAACTATGACGACGCCCTCATAGAGCTGCGGGACATCCTCCAGCAGGACGGCTTCCGCTGCGTGGCGGCCGGAGCCTTCGTGGGGGAGCACAGCTTTTCCCGCACTTTGGGGGCGGGCCGTCCGGACGATGGGGACATGGCGGGACAAGCCGCTTTTGCCCGGGAAATCTGCGAGAAATTGGCGGGACAAGCCGGGACGGAGAATACGCCTGTTGCCGTCCGGGGGGAAACACCCATCCGCCCCTATTACACCCCCCGGGACCGCCATGGAAACCCCATCAACATCCTGAAGGTGAAGCCTAAAACGGACCCGGACAGGTGCGGCGGCTGCGGCCTGTGCGCGGAGCTGTGTCCCATGGGCTCCATCGACCCGGCGGACGTGTCCCAAGTCAGGGGCATTTGCATCAAGTGCTGCGCCTGCGTCAAAAAATGCCCCTCCGGGGCCAAGTACTTTGATGACCCGGGGTATCTGTTCCACCAGCATGAGCTGGAGGACGTCTATACCCGCCGGGCGGAAAACGAGTGGTTTGTGTAATCGGATCAGGCAGCCCCCTGCTTTCACTTTCGGGAAGCAGGGGGCTGCACATGATGTTGCCCCTCTTTGGGCAATCGGACTCTTTACGTCCGGGGAAATCCATGTTACCATGGGAAAAAACGAAGGGAGGCAGTACGGATGGAGCAGCCAAGGATTTTCCGCTATGACACGGTGGACTCCACCAACACCGTGTGCAAGAGCCTGGCGGCCCAGGGCGCGCCCAGCAGCACGGCGGTGATCGCCCGGCGGCAGACGGCGGGCCGGGGCCGCATGGGCCGGAGCTTTGAATCGCCGGAGGGGCTGGGCCTGTACCTCTCGGTGCTGTGGCGACCGGAGGGGACGCCGGAGGACCTGCTGCCCCTGACCCCCATGGCGGCGGTCTCCGCCGCCGGGGCCATCCGACGCGTCACCGGCGCACCGGTGCGGATCAAATGGCCCAACGACCTGGTGCTGGAGGGGCGGAAGCTGGCGGGCATCCTGACGGAGGCGTCGCTGTCCGGCAGGGGAGTGGACTATGTGGTCATCGGCATCGGCGTCAACCTGCGGCAGCGGTCCGATGACTTTTCGCCGGAGGTGGCCCGGATCGCCACGTCCCTGGAGGCCCAGGGCTATCCCGCAGACCGGGCTGCCCTGGAAACGGCCCTGGCAGAGGCTCTGTGCCAGGCCTTCGGACACTTGCACACCCAGGAGGTCTACGCCGCCGATTATCGCCGCCTGTGCCTGAACCTGGGACAGACGCTGCGCATCCCGGATACCGGGGAGACGGTGACGGCCCTGGACATCGACCGGCAGTACGGCCTTGTGGTGCGCCGCCGGGACGGCACGGTGGACACGCTGCGCTGCGGCGAGGTCTCCGTGCGGGGCCTGTACGGCTATGTATAACAGATAACGGATCGGCGCATCTCCCCTGTGGGAGGTGCGCTTTTTCTGTGGTTTTGTACAAGCATCCCGTTGGGCACATTTGTCATTCTGCACAAATTGTTAAAATTGTGACGGATTACTGTTGACAGATTCGCCATCTGTGTGTATAATGGAGCAACATATCAAAGAAATTTGTCCACGTCTTGTCCGCGCAGACAGCAGACAAAGGACAAATCTTCCGGGATATGCACCGTCTGCGCAGTAAGAGTATGAGGGAGGAAGAAATGGACTATTCCAACTTATTTGTCGTGCTGATGGGCCTGGGAACGGTGTTTGCGGGACTTCTGTGCATCATTCTGCTGGTTTCGCTGATGAGCTGGGTGTGCACGCGCACTGCCGGCGCTCAGACGCCGCCCAAGGCTGCGGTTCCCGCCGCCCCGGCGGCTGCGGAGGCCGTAAGCCCCGCCATGATCGCGGCTGTGGCTGCTGCCATCGCCGAGGACCTGGGGACCGACGTCTCCGCCATCCGTATCGTATCCATGAAGAAAGTGTAAGGAGGAACGCACCATGAAAAAGTACAGAGTCAACGTCAACGGCACCGTGTTCGAGGTGGAGATCGAGGAAATGACCGGTGCGCCCGCCGCTCCTGCGGTTGCTGCGGCTGCCCCCGCTGCACCTGCCGCCCCCGCCGGAGGCGAAAAGATCACCGCCCCCATGCCCGGCACCATTCTGGCCGTCAATGTGACGAGCGGCAGCGCCGTGAAGAAGGGCGACGTGCTGATGATCCTGGAGGCCATGAAGATGGAAAACGAGATCATGGCGCCCTGCGACGGCACCGTCACCTCCGTGTCCGTCACCAAGGGGGCCGCCGTGGAGTCCGGCACCCTGCTGTGCACCATCGGTTGACCCCGGAGGGCCGCATATGGAAGCAATTGCCAATTTCCTGACCAGTACCGGCTTCTATCTGTTCTTCCAGGGGGAGAACTGGAAAAGCGCCATTATGCTGGTGATTGCCTGTGTCCTGCTGTTTCTGGGCATTGTGAAGAAGTTTGAGCCTCTGCTGCTGGTGCCCATCGCCATCGGCATGCTGGTGACCAATCTGCCCGGGGCGGGGATGTTCCACGAGATCCTCTTTGCCGGGGGCCACGTCCACTGCGAGCTGTTCGGCGGCCAGCCCATCACGGCCAGCTTTCTGTCTGAAATGCTGAACAGCGGCGTATCCGCCGATGTGCTGCAGCCTTATGTGGACTCCCTGTGGACCGCCGCCCAGAGCATGTTTGGCGCGGATGCACTGAGTCAGGTGGCCGCTCAGGTGGCCGCCGCCACCGGCGACGCTGTGAATTCCATCGCCGTACAGATCCAGACCCTGGCCAGCGCAGAGCAGTTCGCTGCCGCCAGCGGTCTGACCATGAGCAATGTCACCGTTTCCGCGGGCCTGGTGGATGTGCTGTATCTGGGCATCAAGCTGGGCATCTATCCCTGCCTGATCTTCATGGGCGTGGGCGCTATGACCGACTTCGGCCCCCTGATTGCCAACCCCAAGAGCCTGCTGCTGGGCGCTGCCGCTCAGCTGGGCATTTTCCTGACCTATCTGGGCTGCCGCCTGCTGGGCTTCACCGGCGCGGAGTCCTCCTCCGTGGGCATCATCGGCGGCGCGGACGGCCCCACGGCCATCTTCGTCACCGCCATGCTGGCCCCGGCGCTGCTGGGCCCCATCGCCGTGTCGGCCTACTCCTACATGGCCCTGGTGCCCGTCATCCAGCCGCCCATCATGAAGGCCCTGACCACCCAGAAGGAGCGGCAGATCGTTATGAAGCCCCTGCGGGAGGTCAGCAAGCGGGAGAAGAGCGGCGGCCGCGCGGCTGGCGCTGACAGTTATTATTCGATACAGCTGCAGACGCTGCTGCAGTATATGGAGGGCGGGGTGCTGATCGTCGAGATAGGGGAAAGGATGCGCGCCCTCTATATCAGCCCGAGTTTCTATTCCGCTTCGGGGCTGAAGCCGGAGGACACGACTGACGGAGGGCGGGAGCTGCTGTCGATGATTCATCCCGATGATCGGGACGAATTTGAGCGCCGCCTCCGCCATGGCGCTCAGACGTATGAACATGTCGATTTTTCCTACCGCATCACCGACGCGAGGGGGACTCCCGCGTGGCGGCGTCTGCGCGCGCAGCGTATAGATTATGCGGGAAGCCCCTTCCCGGTGATGCTCATTGTGACGACCGATATCACGGAGATCAAAAAGACAGCGGCGCTCTTTGACGCCGTAATGAGATCGTCGCCGGATGGCATCGGCGTGTTCGAGCTTACGCCGGTTTTGAAGCCGGTGCTCGCCAACGCCGCCTTGCTGCGGTTGGCGGGGCTCACGCGGGAGGAGTTTTTTGAAAAATCAGGGGACGAACTCCTTGATATCGCGGCCCCGGAAGACCGCGCGCTCCTGCTGTCGGAGCTGGACGCGGCGCTGAAAAGCGGCAGGCTCGCGAAAGCGGCGTTCCATACCGCCGCGGAGGGAGAGGACGGCCCGCGCCGAGTCAGTGCCAGCGGCGTGCGCATAGACGGCGTGGGAGAGAGCCCGCTCCTGCTCGTGATGTTCGCCGAAGCGAGCGGCGGGGAGAAAGGGCCTGAGCCTACGACGAAATAGGAAAGAGCGGTCCCAGCCCGCCAAAATCGCCCGGAGCCGCGGCCCCGGGCGATGAAATGTCTTCTATCGCATCCGCGCTACTTCATGTTTTTTATAAGCGTCTCCGCGGCCTCTGTGAGCGCCTCTTTGGTCGCCACCTGTGATTCGAGCGTCAGCACGCCATCTTTGCCTACCTTGACGATCAGGCTGTAGCCGACGACAGGCCGGTATTCGAGCATCGCCTTATGCCCCGCGACGGTCACTTTTTCCGAAGTCTCGCCGCCCCATATCTCTCCGTTATTGCCGGAGATCTCGTTTACGTCCCAGTCTTTGGCTCCCGCCCCGTCGACCCAGATCGCACGCAGGGGGGCTCCGCCGCCGGTCCGGTAGGTCCGTTCCAGCCATGTTCCTTTAAATCCCGAGAGCGCGCCGAGCTCCGTCGTGCGCAGCCTGCCGTTTTCCCACCCCGGTATCTCCGGCAGCTTTGAAACTTCCGCCGCGAACGCCGCGGCCGCCGACAGAATTAAGAGCGACGCCATTGCAAATAAGATGGATTTTTTTAACAAAATCCGCACCTCCGTTTGAGATATCTCTGTTATTATTAAGTATATCGTTTAATGGAAAGTTTAGCGATAATGACATATAATTCCAGAGTAAAAACGCTTGAAGGGGATAGGTATTTGCATAAATTTTCGATCAGGGTATTTGGCTGCCAGATGAATTCATATGACGGAGACCGCCTTCGCACCGCGCTGCTGCACCAAAAATGGGAGGAGGTCCCCGACGGCGAGGCCGACGTCGTTATCCTCGTCACCTGCAGCATCCGTGAAAAGGCGGAGCAAAAGGTCGCTAGCGAGATCGGGCGTTATGATGCCGTTTATAAGAGAAAGAAAAGCCCGGCGGTGGCGCTCGTCGGCTGTATGGCTCAAAGGATCGGGCGCGAGATGGCGAAGAAGTTTTCCTGTGTGCGCCTTGTGTCGGGGCCGCGCCACCTGGGGCTTGTGCCGCAGGCGGTGACTGAGATCTCTTCCGGCACGCAGCCGAGGTTCTTCATGGACGACGACCCCAGGGCGCTGCTGGACCTTGAAGTGGCGCCGACGGCGCGTACCAATCCGTTTAAGGCCTATGTTACGATCACCTATGGCTGCGACCGTTTTTGTTCGTACTGCATCGTTCCCTATGTGAGGGGGCGGCTTCAGTCGCGCGCCGCGGATGATATCCTGAAGGAGACGCGGACGCTTATAGATGGCGGCGTAAAAGAGATAACGCTTCTCGGACAGAATGTCGACGCCTACGGCAAGGACCTGAACGACGGCTACGGCTTCGCCTCCCTGCTGCGGGACGCCGCGAATCAGCCCGGGTTGACGCGTCTGCGTTTCGCCACTTCGCATCCCAAAGATTTTGACGGGGATATCCTGGAGGTGATGCGGGAGCGCCCCGACATCTGCCGCGCGATCAACCTTCCCGTACAGTCCGGCAGCGACCGGATACTGCGTGAAATGAACAGGGGCTATACCTCCGGACAGTACCTTGCGCTTGTCGATAAGATCCGCGGGGCCCTGCCTGACGTAAGCCTGACGACGGATCTGATCGTCGGTTTTCCCGGAGAGACGGACGAGGATTTCCGC
>ERZ857998.2347-NODE-2347-length-17954-cov-3.625677_pt1 | contig 17954 bp, 17 predicted proteins | sample MGYA00519954_ERZ857998 | MGnify/ENA primary metagenome ERZ857998 (study PRJEB31778, sample SAMEA3449424) | human gut metagenome | biome: human gut; feature: human-associated habitat; material: faeces | place: United Kingdom | collected 2010/2012 ...
TAAAAGCAGGACACATGCCACACGGTGTGTAGCATGTGTCCCAACTTACTGAACCCTGGACGGTTTTAAATGATACCCTTATGCGGCCGGGCCCTTTTGGACGGGGGGTTTTTTGTTTTTAAGAGCTTGAAGGGGGACAGCCTTAGCTTGCCAGAACGTAGCTCCAGATTTCTTCATAGAGCGAGGCGGCACCCTCGACCATCTGGAAGACCTCGTATTTGGCGAGCTCTTCGGCCGGAGGATTGACGATGGGGTCGTTTCGGATGGATTCATCCTGATTGGCAAGAGCCTCGGAAACGGGGCTGGCCGAACCCATATAGTCGGCATTCATCTGCGCCACGTCGGGACGGCACAGGAAGTTGAGGAAGGCTTCTGCATTGGCCTTGTTCTCGGCGTCCTTGAGGATGACGGCGGCGTCATACCAGACGTTGGTGCCGGTGTCGGGGATGGCATAGGCGAGGGTATCGTCCTGCTCGCGGATGATGCCGATATCGCAGGACCAGATGACAGCCAGCGCACCCTCACGGGCAATCATTTTGTCCTTGACGTCGTCGCCGGTATAGGCCAGAACCAGAGGCTTTTGTTCAAGCAGCTTCTGCTTGGCCTCTTCCAGCTCGTCGGGATCGGTGGAATTGAGGGAATAGCCCAGGGAGAGCAGTGCCACGCCGATGGAGTCTCTCTCGGAGTCAATCATGAAAATGCGGCGGGAGTAGTCCTCATCCCAGAGGATGTCCCAGGAATTGACCTCTTCGGTCACCTGCTCGGGATCGTAGGCGATGCAGACGGTGCCCCACATGTAGGGAACGGAGTAGGCGCCCGTGGGATCGTAGTCGAGGTTTTTGAAGCGCTCGTCGATGCCGGCGGCGTTGGGCACGTTGTTGAAGTCGATTTCAGCAAGCATATCCTCGCGCAGCATCTTGGAAATCATGTAGTCGGAGGGGATTACCACGTCGTAGGTGTAGCCCGAGCTGTTCTTGAGCTTGAGATACATGTCTTCGTTGGTCTCGAAGGTGTCATACACCACTTCGATGCCGGTCTCCTCCTCAAAGAGCTCAATGACGCCGGGAGCAATGTAGTCACCCCAGTTGTAAATGCGCACGGTTTCCCCGGCTTCCTCTTGGGAACAGCCGGTCAGGGGGGTGAAGGCGAGCAGGAGAGTGAGCGCCAGGACCAGTGCATAGAGTCGTTTCATCAAGTCATCCACCTTTCTTAATGGGCTGCCCGCAGGCTAGCCGATATTGATCATTTCTCCGCCCTTTTGTCCCGAGCGGAGATTGACGGCAATGAGAAGTGCCAGCACCACCACAAACATGATGGTGGACAGGGCGTTGATTTCGGGATTTACGCCGCGCCGCGTCATGGAGTAAATTTCAATGGACAGCGTGGACACGCCGGGGCCCGTGGTGAAAAAGGAAATGACAAAGTCGTCAATCGACATGGTGATGGCCAGCAAAAAGCCCGTCACCACGCCGGGCATCACCTCAGGCACCACCACCTTGGTGATGGCGGTGGCCGGCTTCATGCCAAGATCCATGGCCGCGTCCAGCAGGTTTGGGTTCATCTGCTTGAGCTTTGGCAGCACCGACATGACCACATAGGGAATGTTGAAGGCGATGTGGGAGAGCAGCAGCGAGGAAAAGCCCATGCTGTAGCCCACAAAGGTGAAGAGAAGCAGCATTGCAACGCCGGTGACAATGTCGGGATTGAGCATGGGGATGTAGGTCAGGTTCAGCAAAACCGACCGGAAGGGCCCCCTGAGGTTGTGCAGCCCGATGGCGGCGGCGGTGCCGATGACGGTGGCAATGGCGGCCGAAAGCAGGGCCAGCAGCAGCGTGGTGCCCAGTGCCGAGATGATGCGGTCATTTTGAAAGAGCGAGGCATACCACTTGAGAGAGAAGCCGCCCCAGCTGCTGCGCAGCTTGGACTCGTTGAAGGAGAGCGCGATGAGCACGGCAATGGGGGCATACAAAAACAAGAAGATGAAGGCGGCATAGACCCCGCTTGCCACTCTCATGAGCCTGCTTTTCTGACGGTTCACAGCGACACCTCCTCGGAATCCTTCTCACGGGTAAGCGCCACAAGGCCAAAGACGAAAATCATGATGATGACCGACATGGCCGAGCCAAACCCCTTGTCGTCGACCAGCTTGAACTGCTTTTCAATGATGTCGCCGATGAGCGCCGTGGAGGAGCCGCCCAAAAGCCGGGAGATGACAAAGGTTGTCACCGAGGGCATAAAGACCATGTTGATTCCCGAGAGGATGGCAGGCTTTGAGAGCGGCAGCGTGACGCGGGTAAAGGTCTGCCACGGGGAGGCCCCCAAATCGTCGGAGGCGTTGAGCAGCGAAGGGTCGAGCTTGATTAAGGTGTTGTAAATGGGCAAAATCATAAAGGGCAGGAAGTTGTAGACCATGCCCAAAATGACGGCCTTTTCGGTATACATAATCTGCAGCGCGGGAAGCCCCAGCTTGGAGAGCAGCGTGTTGATGATGCCGTTGGTCTCGAGCAGCGACATCCAGGCATAGGTGCGCAGCAGGAAATTCATCCACATGGGCAAGATAAAAAGAAGCGAGAGAAAAGCCCGCAGCCTCGGCTTGAGGTTGGCCAGGATGTAGGCCATGGGGTAGCCGAGCAAAAGACACAAAAGCGTGGCAATCCCGGCAATGCGAAAGGAATTTCCCAGCACTTTCATATACTGCGGGTTGGAAAAGTCAAAAAAACGGGCAAAATTCTCAAGAGTAAAGGTCACGCTTCCGTCCCCGCCCGCCGCCGTGAGGCTGTAGAACAAAATCAGCAGCAGGGGAGCGAGGAAAAAGGTGAAGGCATAGACGGTATAGGAATAGGTAAGGCCTTTGTATTTCATGCTTCTTCCTCCTCTTCGGGGGGGAGAAGCTCCTCCTCGGGGTCGTCCGGGTAGGCGTCGTCGTTGTCAAACTCCTTCATGATGTGGATGGCGTCGGGCTCAAGGTAGAGCCCGATGGTGTCGCCGGGCTGCGCATAGTGAATGGAGTGGGCCGTCCAGGTGTAGTCCCCCTGCTCCACCTCGATGGAGAAGTTGGCCCCCATGAAAATGCAGGATTTGACAACGCCCACGATGTTGCCCTCCTCGGGGCGGCACAGCTTGAGGTCCTCGGGGCGGATGACCACCTCAATGGGCTCCCGCTTGGCAAACCCCTTGTCCACACACTGATAGACGCGGCCGTTGAATTCCACCTGATAGTCGGCCAGCATGATGCCGTCGAGCTGGTTGGATTCGCCGATGAAGTCGGCCACAAAGGCGTTGACCGGCTCGTTGTAGACGCTTTCCGGCGAGCCAATCTGCTGAATGTGGCCCTTGTTCATGACCACGATGGTGTCCGACATGGTCAGCGCCTCTTCCTGGTCGTGGGTCACATAGATAAAGGTGATGTCTGCCTGCTGCTGGATGCGCTTGAGCTCAATCTGCATGGCCTTGCGCAGCTTGAGGTCAAGGGCGCCCAGGGGCTCGTCGAGCAGCAGCACGTCGGGCTCGTTGGCCAGGGCCCTGGCAATGGCAACGCGCTGCTGCTGTCCGCCGGACAGGGCCGTGACGCCGCGCTTTTCAAAGCCGACCAGATTGACAAGCTCGAGCATCTCGAGCACCTTGGCTCTTATTTTGGCCTCTGGCAGCTTCTTGATGCGAAGCCCAAAGGCCACGTTTTCATAGACGTTGAGAAAGGGGAACAGCGCATATTTTTGAAAGACGGTGTTGAGATGCCGCTTGTAGGGCGGAACGTTTGTGATATTTTTGCCGTCAAAAAAGACGCTGCCCGAGTCGGGATACAAGAACCCTCCGATGATGCGGAGCGTTGTCGTTTTTCCACAGCCCGAAGGGCCAAGCAGCGTAATAAATTCACCGTCTTTGATTTTCAGGTTGATGTTATCAAGGACAATATCACCGTCAAAGCTTTTCGTCACATTGACAAGCTCAATGATATTGTTGTTTGCCATTTCCTTATCCTTCCTCCCCTCGTGGCGCCCGGAGTGCGGGTTTTGGACAAATCCGCAAGGCGCAAGATATAATATACAGGGTGCTATAAGAAAAGTCAATGTTTTTGGGAAAAAATCATGAAAATGAATCAAAAACTTCTGTTTGAGCCGAAAAAAACTGCTTTTTATCCAGATAACTCAGGATTCCTTTGTATTCCTTAAACTCAAACCGGATTTGGAAGGCACACAGCGCCTGGTGACGGGGACCCTGCCCGCGTCCCGTTTTTCCATACTTCCCGTCGCCGTACAACGGGTGCCCGATGGAGGAGAAATGGGCCCTGATTTGATGGGTGCGCCCTGTGACAAGGTCGATTTCCACGAGTGAAAGCCCGTGGGCGCTGCGCAGCACACGGTATTTTGTCACGATGGTTTTTGCGCCGGGGGCGGGGTGCCGCAGCACCGTGACGCGGGCGGCCTCCCTGTCACGCACGAGGTAGCCGGTCAGCGTGGCCTCGGGAGGGGAGGGCGTGCCGCACACCAGCGCCAGGTAGGTTTTCTTCATCTGACGCGTTTTGATAATCTCGTTGAGGTCGCGCAGGGCGGCGGCGTTTTTGGCCGCGACAACAAGGCCCGCCGTGTTGCGGTCGAGCCTGTTGCACAGGGCGGGGGCAAAGGAGTTTTCCTGTGCGGGGTCGTATTCCCCTTTCTGATAGAGGTAGGCCTGAATTTGGGCGATGAGCGTGTGGTAGCTTTCCCTGTCGTCGCTGTGCACGAGAAGGCCGGCAGGCTTGTCCACAATGAGCAGGTTGTCATCCTCATAGACCACCTGAAGGTTGGGCCGGATTTTCAAGGGGGCGGTCTGCTGCTCGCGCACTTCCAGCAGCTCGTCGTTGATATAGAGCTGCAAAAGGTCGCCCTCACAAAGGCGGTCGTCTGCATGGGCACGCGAGCCGTTTTTCTTGATGCGCTTTAGGCGCAGGTACTTGTAAAGCAGGGAGGCGGGAAGGGAGGGAAAGGCCTTGGAGAGAAATTTATCCAGCCTCTGCCCTGCGTCGTTGGGCCCGACGAGAAGTTCTTTCATGTGCAGTCCCCCTTTCTACAGCACAGTATAGCATCACGGGGGGAAAAAAGAAAGAATCTTCTAAAAAACCTATTTCCTCTTTGAGCAAAGTCATGATATAATAAACTGATTGGCAGCCTGTCTTTTTTGCTGCGGCAGGTGTCAATGATTTGTATAACAGGGGGAATCGCCAGTGTTGACGCAAGAACAGGTTATTTCCATATTAAAAGAAGCGGGCGCTTTTCTGGAGGGGCATTTTCTGCTGACCTCGGGGCGCCATAGCGACAGGTATCTCCAGTGTGCCAAGGTGTTCCAGGACGCGCGCTATGCGCAGCCGCTCTGCGAGCAGGTGGCAGCCCATTTCCGCGACTGCGGGGTGGACGTTGTGATTGGCCCCGCCATGGGCGCGGTGCAGATGGCCTATGAGGTGGCGCGCTGCCTGTCCTGCCGCAACTTTTTCACCGAGCGGGAGGACGGCGCCATGACGCTGCGGCGCGGCTTTGCCGTGACGCCCGGCATGAAGGTGCTTGTGGTGGAGGACGTTGTGACGACGGGAGGCTCGGCCAAGGAGGTCATTGAGCTGACCCGCGCCGCCGGGGGAACCGTTGTGGGCGTGGGTGCCATTGTCGACCGCACAGGCGGCAAAATGGACTTTGGCGTGCCCTTCCATGCGGCGCTCTCCATGGAGGTGGCCTCCTACGAGCCGGAGCAGTGCCCCATCTGCAAGACCGGGGCGCCTTTGGTCAAGCCCGGAAGCCGGAAGCTGAGCAAGTAAGCGCCATGAATGAGAATCTGCACGCCCGGCACAGGCGGCGCCTGAAAAAGCGCGTGCTGGAGCAGGGGGCAGAGGGGTTGGAGCCTCATGTGCTGCTCGAGCTGCTTTTGACCTATGCCATCGCCAGACGCGACACCAACGAGCTGGCCCATCGCCTGCTGGCACGCTTTGGAACGTTGCGGGGAGTGTTCGATGCAGACATGACGGAGCTGTGCAAGGTGGATGGGATTGGAGAGCACTCGGCCATTCTTCTCAAGCTGGTCCCCGAGCTGACGCGCCGTTATCTGGACGAGGAGAGCAGGCCCATCCGGCAGTTGATTTCCACCGAGGATGTGCGCCGCTATGTGATGCCCAAATTCATCGGCGCACGCAATGAGATGCTGCTGCTTGTTTTCCTGGGCAACAAAAACCAGGTCCTGGCAGGGGAATTTCTGCAGGAGGGCAGCATCAACACGGTGGCGGTCAACCTGCGGCAGATTGTGGAGCGCATCATGGCGCTGCGTGCCACGGGCGTCGTGGTGGCCCACAATCATCCCGGCGGCTTTGCCATCCCCTCCAATGAGGATGTTTCGGTGACGCGCATGCTCAAGGGGGTGCTCGACCCGCTCGGGGTCAAGCTGCTCGACCATGTTGTCGTGGCGGACAACGACTGCGTCAGCATGCGCGAGAGCGAAATGCTGGAAGGCTAGCCCCCGTTTGAAACAGGGAAAATGTAAGGAGAAAAGCGATTTGGCAAATTTTCAGGTGGTATCGGAATATCGCCCCTCAGGAGACCAGCCAAAGGCCATTGAGGCGCTGGCGGAGGGGGTGCTGCGCGGAGACCGTGCGCAGACGCTGCTGGGTGTGACCGGCTCCGGAAAGACCTACACCATGGCAAACATCATCGAAAAGGTGGGCCGGCCCACCCTGGTGCTTGCCCACAACAAGACGCTGGCAGCCCAGCTCTGCAGCGAATTCCGCGAGTTTTTTCCGCACAATGCGGTGGAATATTTCGTCTCCTACTATGACTACTATCAGCCGGAGTCCTATATTCCCGCGACCGACACCTTTATTGAAAAGGACTCCTCCATCAACGAGGAGCTCGACAAGCTGCGGCACTCCGCCACGGCGGCCCTTTTTGAGCGTCGGGACGTCATCATCGTGGCGTCGGTGTCCTGCATTTACGGCCTGGGCGACCCCAAGGAGTATACCGAGCTGGCCGTGACGCTGCGCGAGGGGCAGAAAATCGGGCGCGACGAGGTGCTGCGCCGCCTGGTGGGCATTCAATATGAGAGAAACGACGTCAATCTCACCCGAAACAAGTTCCGGGTGAGAGGCGACGTGCTGGAAATTTTCCCGGCCGACCAGAGCGAGCACCTGCTGCGTGTGGAGTTTTGGGGAGATGAGATTGAACGCCTGTCCGAAATCAACCCCGTCACGGGGGAGGTGGTGGGCCATCCCAAGTTCACCATCGTCTTTCCGGCCTCGCACTATGTCGTGTCCAAGGAGAAGCTCGAGCCCTCAATCCGGGAAATCGAGAGGGAGCTGGCCGAGCGGGTGGAGTATTTTAAGAAAAACGGGAAGCTGCTGGAGGCCCAGCGCATTGAGCAGCGCACGAGATACGATGTGGAGATGCTGCGCGAGATTGGTTTTTGTTCCGGCATTGAAAACTATTCGAGAATCCTGCTGGGCAGGGAGCCGGGCGCCACGCCCTATACGCTGCTCGACTATATGCCAAAGGACTACCTGATGTTTGTGGACGAGTCCCACGTCATGCTGCCGCAGGTGCGCGGCATGTACGGAGGCGACCACTCGCGCAAGGTGTCGCTGGTGGACTACGGCTTTCGCCTGCCCTCCGCCTTTGACAACCGGCCACTGAACTTTGAGGAGTTTGAGAGCCGCATCAACCAGGTGATTTTTGTTTCGGCCACGCCGGGGCAGTATGAAAGGGAGCACTCCACGCAGATTGTGGAGCAGGTCATCCGCCCCACGGGCCTGCTCGACCCCAGGGTTGAGGTGCGCCCCGTGACGGGGCAGATTGACGACCTGGTCAGCGAAATCAACAAGCGCAGCCAGAAAAACGAGCGGGTGCTCATCACCACGCTGACCAAAAAGATGGCCGAGGATTTGACCTCGTATTTTGAAAATCTGGGCATCAGGGTGCGTTACATGCACCACGACGTCGAGACCATCGAGCGCATGGAAATCATCCGCAAGCTGCGGCTGGGGGAGTTTGACGTGCTGGTGGGCATCAACCTTCTGCGCGAAGGGCTCGACATTCCCGAGGTTTCGCTCGTCGCCATCCTCGACGCCGACAAGGAGGGCTTTTTGCGCGGGGCCACCAGCCTCATCCAGACCATCGGGCGCGCCGCGCGCAATGCCGACGGCATGGTCATCATGTATGCCGACCGCATCACCGATTCCATGCGGGTGGCAATAGACGAGACCAACCGCCGCAGGGCCATCCAGTCGGACTACAACGAGCGGCACGGCATCGTGCCCAAGACCATCATCAAGGGTGTGCGCGACGTCATTGAAATCTCCTCCAAGGTGGAGACCGACGCCGGCAAGCTGAAATTCATGAGCAAAAAGGAGCGCGAGCAGCTCATCGACAAGCTGACAAAAGAGATGAAGCAGGCGGCCAAGCTGCTGGAATTTGAGCATGCGGCCTATCTGCGCGACAAAATCGAGGAAATTCGCGCACAAAAGGAAGAAGTAGCGTTCGGGAGGCATCGCAAACGTGACTGACCAAATCGTGATTCGGGGCGCGCGCGCCCACAACCTGAAAAATATCAGTTTGAGTATCCCGCGTGACAAGCTGGTGGTGGTGACCGGGCTTTCAGGCTCTGGAAAATCCTCGCTGGCCTTTGACACGCTGTATGCCGAGGGGCAGCGGCGGTATGTGGAGTCGCTGTCGTCCTATGCAAGGCAGTTTTTGGGGCAGATGGACAAGCCGGATGTCGACGAGATTGTCGGCCTGTCCCCGGCCATTTCCATCGACCAGAAGACCACCTCCAAGAATCCCCGCTCCACCGTGGGCACCGTGACCGAGATTTATGACTATCTGCGGCTGCTGTATGCCAATATCGGCGTGCCGCACTGCCCCGTGTGCGGCAGGGAGATTACGCAGCAGACCGTCGACCAGATTGTCGACGCCGTGCTGGAGCTTCCGCAGGGAAAGCGCATTCAGGTGCTCTCGCCGGTCGTGCGCCAGCGCAAGGGGGAGCATCAGAAGGTCCTGGAGGACGCCAGAAAGCAGGGGTTTGTGCGCGCCAGGGTCGACGGGGAGGTGCTCGACCTCTCGGAGGAAATCAAGCTCAAGAAAAGCTTTAAGCACTCCATTGACATCGTGGTCGACCGCCTTGTCATCGAGCCCGACATGCGCTCGCGCCTGGCCGACTCCATCGAGACGGCCTCGGCCCTCTCGGGAGGGCTTTGCACCATTGACGTGCAGGGAGAGCAGGAGATGCTCTTTTCGCAGAGCTATGCCTGCCCCGACCACGGCGTAAGCATTGAGGAGCTCACGCCGCGCATGTTTTCCTTCAACAACCCCTACGGCGCCTGCCCCACCTGCACCGGCCTTGGCACCCAGCTCAAGCTCGACCCCGACCTCATCGTGCCAGACAAGAGCCTGAGCGTGAGAGAGGGGGCCATCAAGGCCTCGGGCTGGAATTTTATCTATGGCGGCACCATCGCCCAGATGTATTACGAGGGGCTTGCCGCCCACTACGGGTTTTCGCTTGACACCCCCTTCGGGGAGCTGCCGCAGCAGGCAAAAGACGTGCTGCTCTATGGAACAAAGGGCGAAAAAATCAAAATGAAGCGGGTCAACGAATACGGGAGCGGGGAGTATTACACCGATTTTGAGGGGATTGCAAACAATCTTCAGCGCCGCTACAGCGAGACCAACTCGGAGTTTATCCGCTCGGAAATCCGCACCTCCATGAGCTCCAACATCTGCCCCGACTGCCACGGCAAACGCCTCAATCCCGTGGTGCTGGCCGTGACTGTGGGCGGTGTGAACATCATTGACTTTACGGAAATGTCCATCACACAGGAGCTGGAATTTCTCGACAGGCTGGAGCTCTCGCCCACGCAGGAGCTCATTGCACGCCAGATTTTGAAGGAAATTCGCGAGCGCCTGCAGTTTCTGCAAAACGTGGGGCTGGAATACCTCACGCTGTCGCGGGCGGCGGCCACGCTGTCGGGCGGGGAGAGCCAGAGAATCCGTCTGGCCACGCAGATTGGCTCTTCGCTCATGGGTGTGCTCTATATTCTCGACGAGCCCTCCATCGGCCTGCATCAAAGAGACAACCGCAAGCTGCTCGAGGCGCTCAAGCGCCTGCGGGACCTGGGCAACACGCTCATCGTGGTGGAGCACGACGAGGAGACCATGCTCGAGGCCGACCACATCATCGACATCGGACCCGGCGCCGGCATCCACGGCGGCTATGTGGTGGCGCAGGGCACGGCGCAGCAGATTATGCAGTGCAAGGAGTCGATTACGGGGCAGTACCTGAGCGGCGCAAAGCGCATTCCCGTTCCGGCTCACAGAAGAAGCGGCAACGGGCACGAGCTTGTCATCAAAAAGCCAAAGGCCAACAACCTCAAGGGCATGGACGTCAAAATCCCCCTTGGCACCTTCACCTGCGTCACGGGGGTTTCGGGCTCGGGGAAATCGTCGCTCATCAACGAGGTCTTGTATAAGACGCTGGCCGTCAGGCTCAACGGGGCCCGCTTTCCCGCCGGAGAGGTGGAGGCAATCGAGGGCCTTGAGCACCTGGACAAAATCATCGCCATCGACCAGTCGCCCATCGGGCGCACCCCCCGCTCCAACCCCGCCACCTACACGGGGCTGTTCACCGACGTGAGAAACGTCTTCGCCTCGACAAACGAGGCAAAAATGCGCGGCTTTGCGCCGGGGCGCTTTTCCTTCAACGTCAAGGGGGGCCGGTGCGAGTTCTGTGAGGGCGACGGAATCATCAAAATTGAAATGCACTTTCTGCCCGACGTCTACGTCCCGTGCGACGTGTGCAAGGGCAGGCGTTACAACCGCGAGACGCTGGAAGTCAAATACAAGGGCAAGAACATCGCAGACGTGCTGGACATGACGGTGGAGGAGGGTATGGCCTTCTTTGAAAACCATCCCCGCATCCGCCGCAAGCTGCAGACGCTGTATGACGTGGGGCTGGGCTATATCAAAATCGGCCAGCCCTCCACCCAGCTTTCGGGCGGCGAGGCGCAGCGCGTCAAGCTGGCGACCGAGCTGTCGCGCCGTTCCACGGGGCGCACGATTTATGTGCTCGACGAGCCCACCACCGGCCTGCATACGGCCGACGTCCACAAGCTCATCGAGGTGCTGCAGACCTTTGTGGAGGAGGGCAACACCGTGGTGGTCATTGAGCACAATCTCGACATGATCAAGAGCGCCGACTATATCATCGACCTGGGGCCGGAAGGCGGCGACCGGGGCGGCAGGCTGGTGGCCTGCGGCACGCCCGAGCAGGTGGCCGCCAACAAGAAATCCTACACGGGAGCCTATCTGGCAAAGATTCTGGAAAGAGATAGGGCATATGAGGAGGCGGCATGTTCGGATACCTGACGGCCTTTCAGCCGGAGCTGCGCGTGAGGGAGCTTGACACCTACAAGGCAATCTACTGCGGGCTGTGCCACTGCCTGCGCAGCCACTACGGGCTCGCCTCTTCGGCGGGGCTGTCTTATGATTTTGTCTTTCTGGCGGCGCTGGGACTGGCGCTTGAAAAGGAGGAGCCGGAGCTCAGCCATCGCCGGTGCCTCACCCATCCCTTTCGGCAAAGGGCTTCCATTGCGGGAAAACGCACCACGCTGTTTGCCGCAGCCATGCAGGTGCTGTTGGCCTGCTATAAGCTGGAAGACGACCTGGAGGACGAGAGCGGGGGCAAAAAGGTGCGGGCAAGGGCCGGCCTTGCGGCGCTCAGGGGCGCGCGGGCGGTGGCCGAGCAGGAGTATCCCGAGCTTTCGCAGCGCATGGGGGAGCAGCTCTCCCTGCTGGCACAGGCCCAAAGCAGAAAAGGTGAAAGCCTTGACAGTTATACCCACCACTCCGGCATGCTGCTGGCCGTCATTGCCGAGGAAATCGGGGAGGACGACATCCAGCGCCGGGTGCTGCACGAGATTGGCTATCAGCTCGGCCGGTGGATTTACCTGATTGACGCGGCCGACGACTGGGAACAGGACGTCTCCCTCGGGCGCTTTAACGCCCTGTATGAGGCGGGGCTTGCCACCGGGGAGCGACTTGACACAAAGAGGGTGTTTCAGCTCTTGAGAGACACCTCGGCCACGGTATATGCCTCGCTGCAGCTTTTGCCCCTTCGCCGCTACAAGGGCATTTTGGAAAACGTGGCGGGGCCGGGCATGGCGGCAAAGCAGCGCGCGGTGCTTTTTGGCCGGAACAGGCCGGAGCCTGCGCCTGCGCAGGACGGGGAGCCCCTTTTGCAGCGTACGTTGCAGGACGCTGGGGGGCCGGAAGAGGAAAAGGGCAGCGTCTGACGGCCTGTCAAAAGAGGCGCTGCGGGCAAAATTCCAAAAAAGCTTTTTCACATGTTTCCCGGCGTTTCACATATCCTGAACAACAAGGAGAACAACATGAAAGATCCGTATGAGGTTTTGGGGGTATCTCGCAATGCCAGCGAGCAGGAGATCAAGGCAGCCTACCGCGAGCTGGCCAAGAAATACCATCCCGACAACTATCAGAATAACCCGCTTGCAGACTTGGCGCAGGAGAAAATGCGTGAAATTAACGAGGCCTATGACGAGATTGTCAAGGAGCGCAGCAGCGGCCGCACCTACGGAACGGGCGGCGGGCGCAGCGGCGGGACGGGGCAGGGCTCCCTGTATGCGCAGGTGCGCTCGCTCATCATGGCGGGACGCATCGAGGACGCGCACCGTCTGCTCGATACCGTGACCGGCTCGCTGCGCACGGCGGAGTGGTATTTTCTCATGGGCAACGTGCTTCAGCGAAAGGGCTGGCTGGCCGACGCAAGGACCTATTTTGAGGAAGCGGTGCGCCGCGACCCGCAGAATCAGGAATACCGCGCCGCGCTGACGGGATTTGGGTCTCCCTTTGGGCAGGGGCCCGGATCGCCTTATGCCACGGCCTGCTGCCTGCCCTGCGGGGGCGGCTTTTGCGAGATGTGCACCACCATTTTGTGCGCCAACGCCATGTGCGACTGCTGCTGCCACTGACGCTGGGGCAGGGTGGGGTCCTCTCTGACGGAGAAAGAGGTGAGCCGGCATGAAGACAAAGGAGATTACGGGCGGCGGGCTGTTTGCGGCGGCTGCCGTGGTGGTCATGCTGTTTTCGGTGCCCTTCCCTTCGCTGACGCTGACCTGTGCGGCGCTGGCCGGCTTTTTGGTGCTCTTTGTCATGCTCAAATGGGGGATGCGGCCGGCGGTGCTGTGCTATATCACGGCCAGCGTCCTGGCGCTGGTGCTGGTGCCTCAAAAGGAGACGGCGCTGGAATTTCTGCTCTTTTTTGGCATATATCCCATGCTCAAGCTGCGCATGGAGCGCCATCCGAGCCCGGTCGCGTGCTGGGCATGCAAGCTGCTGTTTTGCAACGTCATGCTGGCGGTGGGCTACGGCCTGTGTCTGCTGCTGGGCATCCCCATGGAGGAGATGGGCGGGCAGCTGCCGGTCATGCTGCTGGCGCTCAACGCCGTTTTCGTGCTGTATGACTGCTGCTTTACCCGCGTCATGCGCACCGTTATGCGCAGATACCGCAAGCTCTTTTTGAACGATTAGGATATCATCGACAAGTACGGGCGCAAGGTGCCGGCTGCGGCCCCTGCCGCGCGCCCCTCGAGAAAGGATAGGGACACCCTTGCTGCAATCATTTTTACAGGATGCCATTTATCTCATCCCGGCCGTGCTGCTCTCGCTCTCGTTTCACGAGTTCAGCCACGGCTATGTGGCCTTCAAGCTGGGAGACCCAACGGCAAAGCAGGCCGGCCGTCTCACGCTCAACCCCCTTGCCCACATCGACCCCCTGGGAACGCTGTGCATGCTGATTTTCCGCTTCGGATGGGCAAAGCCGGTGCCTGTCAACGTCATGTATTTCAAGGACAGGAAGAAGGGCATGGCCATCACTGCGGCGGCGGGCCCCATTTCCAACCTCCTGCTGGCCTTCCTGTGCCTGCTGCTTTTTGTGCCGGTGCTGGTCTATGCCGGCTGGACGGCGGTGGGCAGCTATGCCGCCAACTTTTTATACATCATGGTCATGATCAACGTGGGCCTTGCCGTTTTCAATCTGCTGCCCATCTCGCCGCTTGACGGCTCCAAGATTCTCTATGCCGTGCTGCCCAACAAGATTTATTTTTCCATCATGCGGTATGAGCGGTATTTTCAGCCGGTTTTGTTTTTGCTGCTGTGGACGGGGCTGCTCAGCCGGCCGATTTCTTTTCTGCGAGACGCCGTGATTTCCGGCATGGAATTTCTGGTTTCGCCCATTTTTTCGCTGTTTTTGTAAAAGAGGCATTTTTTCAAAAGGAGGTGATGTCCTGCCGTGCAGCAGATGACCTATACGCTTGACATGTTTGAAGGCCCGCTCGATTTGCTGCTGCATCTCATCGAGCAGCACAAGCTCGACATCAGGGACATCCCCATTGCGCTGCTGCTCGAGCAGTATCTGGCGGCCCTTGACAAGCAGGGTACCGTTGACCCGGACAGCATGAGCGAATTTTTGATGATGGCGACCAAGCTCATCTATATCAAGTCGCGCATGCTGCTGCCCATGGAGGAGGGGGAGGAAGACCCCCGTGCAGAGCTGGTCAGCATGCTGGCCGACTATCTGCACTACAAGGAGCTGGCAGGGGAGCTGGGCGGCCGCTACGAGCAATACGGGCGGCGCCTGTTTGTCCGGCCGCAGGAGCAGATGGGGCAGCAGCCCCCCGAGCTGCGGCAGCAGCCTCTGCCGACGCTGCTGGAGGCCTACAAGGCGGTTTTCCGCAGCAGCCTTCGCCGCGTGCCGCCCCCCATCGAGAGCTTTTCGGGCATCATTGTCCACAAGGCGGTGTCGGTGGCGACCAAGACCTTTGAGCTGCTGCGCGGCCTGCTGCGCAAGGGCAGGCTGCGCGTTTACGACGTCATTTACTCCCAGACAAGCAGGTCGGACGCCATTGCGGCCTTTATGGCGATTTTGGAGCTCTCGGCGCGCAGCCGCGTCGGCCTGTTGGGAGAGGGGGAGCAAATGGAGCTCACGCTGAAAAAGGAGGGACAAGCCGTTGGCTGAGGTGCAGGACGTGGTGAGCGGGCTGCCGGAAGGGAAGCAGGAGCAGGCTTTGGAGGCCGTGCTGTTTGCAGCCGGCGAGCCGGTGGAGCTTGAGGTGCTGGCGCGGGCCTTTGGCATGCCCACAAAGCAGATGCAGGAGCTGCTTGACAACATGCGCTTTTCCTACAACCAGCAAAACCGGGGGATTCAGATGCTGCGGCTGGGAAATGCCTATCAGCTCTGCACACGGCAGGAATATGCGGCGTGTGTGCATGCCGTGTTTGACAAGAAGCGCGAAGTGTCGCTGTCTGCGGCGGCGCTTGAGGTTTTGGCCATTGCGGCGTACAACCAGCCTGTCACCAGGGCCTTTCTGGAGCAGGTGCGCGGAGTGGACAGCTCGGGCGTGGTGGCCTCGCTGCTGGACAAGGGGCTGCTTGAGGAGAGGGGGCGCCTTGACGTGCCGGGGCGTCCCATGCAGTTTGGGACAACGGCCCGCTTTTTGAGATGTTTTGGCCTGTCCTCGCTGGAGGATTTGCCGCCGGTGGACGAAAATGGCGCCCTCATCGCCCAGCTTCAACTGGAAGAGCAGCCGGAGCAGCCCTGAAAAAGGCCCCTTGCGGGGAAAAACAGGTAGAAAAAAAGAATGGAAGGGGCGCGTCCGGAGAACACTGAAAGCGGCCCCCGAAGGGACCTTTGTCCCTTTGCGGGAAAAACAGACAGGCCGCTTTTCAAAAAGGGGGTGACGGGATGCCGTGGGGTAGGATACTCTTGTCCATACTGCTTTTGCTGGGGCTGACGCTGATGCTCCGCTTCGGCGTGCGGCTGACAAGCCGTGCCGGCAGGACAAGCCTGGCCCTTCAGGTGGGCGGCATATCGGTGCTGCGCCTGCCCCTGGGAGAGAAGCGTCCCCCGAAGGTGGGGAAAAAGAAAAAAGAGAAAAAGAAAGAGACCGCCCGGCGCGCAGAGCAAAAGGACGCTGGCAAAAAAGAGGAGCTCTCCCGCCTGCTGGCGGCGGCAAACGATGCGGGCTTTGTGCTCGAGACGCTGCGAAAGGGGCTCTCGGTGACAAGGGAAAAACTGCTGCGCCGCATTGTGGTCAATCGCCTGACCGTCCACATTGCGGCCACCGCGCAGGACCCCATGAAGACCACGCTGCAATACGGGGCGCTTTCGGCCTCGGTGTGGGGCGCTGCGGCGGCACTCAGCCATCTTGTGCGCCTTCGCCGCAGGGACATCGTCCTGGTGCCGGACTACGGTGCCGTCTCGTGCACGGTGGAGCTGGACATTCAGGCCTGGCTGCGGCTGTGGCAGATTATTGCCGCAATTGCGGGCTATGCCGCACTGTGGCGTGAGGTTCGGGGCATCCTGGAGAGCAGGGCGGCCGAATCGAAGGGGAAGACGCCCTCCCCCGCGCAGGGCGGCGCAAAGCCGGCGGCGCCTGCGCAGGCGTGAGGATGGGCTTGCCCCTTCCAAAGACAACGGGAATCTTGATTTTTTGAAAAAGAGAAATCAAATCCGATAGCATGCAGCAAAGCAAAAAAACAAGAGAAAGACGAGGTGTTTCAAATGAATGAGCATCCCATTCAGGGCATGGCGGAGTCGATTTTGGAGAACATCAACCAGATGGTGGATGTCAACACCATTGTGGGCGAGCCCATTATCACCCCAAGCGGCGTGACCATCATCCCCATCTCCAAGGTATCGGTGGGCTTTGGCCTTGGCGGAGGCGATTTTAAGCCCTCCACCCCCGAGGAGCGCAAGTGCATTCCCTTCGGTGGGGGCGGCGGCGGCGCGCTGACCATCACCCCCATCGCCTTTTTGACGGTGTCGGGCGAAAATGTCAAGCTCATCACCATCGACCGCAACGAGACCACGGTGGACAAGGCGCTGGCCATGGCCCCCGAAATGGTGGACAAGGTGGCAAACACGGTGTCGGCGCTGCTCAAAAAGGATTCGGACAAGACAAAGGGCTGACATAAGGGGGGCCAGATGCCCTCTCGCTCTTCAAAAAGCAAAAAAAGGGCTGCGCCTTCCCTGACGGAGGGCTTCCCTCGTGTTTTGCCGGCTTGAACGAAAAAAGCAGGCCCCCGGGCAAGGGACGCCCGGGGGCCTTTGCGCTTTTTCCAAATAGAGCTTTCCCCCACGGATGACTGCACGACCCTTGAGCCTCATATATATGAGCCAGGAAAACAACAAACGGGGGAGATGCCTTGACACACGATTCACAGGCTCCAAAAAGGGGAATTGCAGCAGGGGTATTGGCCTTTTTATGCGCAGCCTGCCTGATTTTTCCCACTCCGGCAAAGGCGCTTTCGGCGCAGAGTGCCCTTTTGATGGAGGTGCAAAGCGGGCAGGTTCTCTTTGCCCAAAACGAAGACGAGAGGCTGCCCATGGCCTCCACCACCAAGGTGATGACTGCGTTGCTGGCCCTGGAGGAATGCGACCTGACTGAATTGGTCACTGCCGGCCATAATGCCTTTGGCGTTCCAGGCACGAGCATTTACCTGAGTGAAGGGGAGACCTTGACCATGGAGGACATGCTCTATGGCCTGATGCTTGCCAGTGGTAATGATGCTGCGGTGGCCATTGCCGAGCATATTGACGGATCTGTGGCGGCCTTCTGCGAGCGTATGACGGCTCGTGCGCGGGAGCTGGGGTGTGAGCACACGGTCTTTCTGACGCCCCATGGACTGCCCCAGGACGGGCACTATACCACCGCCCACGACCTGGCCCTGATTGCCCGGGAGGCCATGAAAAACGAAACCTTTCGGCAGATTGTTTCCACCACCCGAGCCACCATTCCCTGGGAGGGAAGGGAGTACGACCGCATCCTGAATAACAAAAACAAGCTGCTCACCACGTACCCGGGTGCTACCGGCATTAAAACGGGTTATACCCGCGCGGCCGGCCGGTGCCTGGTTTCCAGCGCGCAGCGGGACGACACG
>ERZ857998.2351-NODE-2351-length-17894-cov-8.213409_pt1 | contig 17894 bp, 10 predicted proteins | sample MGYA00519954_ERZ857998 | MGnify/ENA primary metagenome ERZ857998 (study PRJEB31778, sample SAMEA3449424) | human gut metagenome | biome: human gut; feature: human-associated habitat; material: faeces | place: United Kingdom | collected 2010/2012 ...
TGATCAGCTCAAGAATGTGACCGATGCCCGCGGCATGCGCGCCCAGTTCCTCCATGCCTTCGGCCACGGCGGCGGTCTGTTCGGCCACCCTGGCGATGCAGGCGATGGTTTCGCGCACCACCTCCACGCCGCTGCCGGCCTCTTCCTCCGCGCTTTTGCTGTCGCCGGCGGCCCGGTCGGCGGCGGCCGCCACCTCGCTCATGATCTCGACCATAGCGCGAATGCCGTCAGCCGCGGCCAGAGAGGCCCGAGCCTGTTCCTCAGCCATATCGCCGGTGGTGCGCAACTGTCCGCTGAGTTTTTCAAAGGCCCGCGCCTGACGGCCCGAAATATCCCGCGCCTCGTCGGCGGACTGGTAGATACGCTCGTTCAGGGCCGCGATACGTTCCTGCTGGGCGTGAATATCGGTCAGATCCCGGTGCAGGGTGAAGCAGCCGATCAGCGTGCCGTCCAGATCCCAGAGCGGGGAAACGTCCATGGCCACGCGCTTGGCCTGCCCTTTGAAATTCTCGCGCGTGACTTCGTAATTCAAAATTTCATGCCGCTCTCCCATGACTTGGTCGCAGAGCGTTTCCCGGTGGGGATCAGCGTAAAAAAACTCGCCCGCGTTTCTGCCGAGGTAGTCTTCCGGACTGCCGGAATGCCCCCAGCAGGCCAGCATGGCCCGGTTCACGTAAGTCAGGCGGCAATCCACGTCAAAAGCGGCGAACGGCAGGGTGATGCCCCGCATGATGCCCTGGGACATGCCCAGCTTTTCCTTGATATGCCCCACCATGATATTGAAGGCTTCGGCCAGCTGCCCCACTTCGTCGGCCTGACGGATGGGCACGTTGCTGAACTCTCCCTGCGCCACGCGGCCCGCGTGATCCTTCAACTTGGCCAGGGGCGCGGAAATGCCCCGAATCAGGAGCCAGAGCGCCAGGCAGCAGCCCAGTACGGTGAGCGTGCCGAGACCCATATCCAGCATGGTGGTCATATGGATTTTGGCGCGCAGTTTTTCCACCGTCCCGGCAAAGGACGTATTGATCTCGCCCCGGGCCTCGGTAAGAATTTCCTGCACCTGCTTGAGCAGCGGCATGGTGACGTCTTCAAACAGACGGCGGGCCTGGGCGCTGTCGCCGCGTTCCATGGCGGCTTTGAGCCGTACAGCGGAATCATGCAGGGCCAGATGGACGGTCCCGAGCTTCTGAAAAAGCGGCTCCAGCGCGGGCAGTTCCCGCTCCAGCCCCGCTTTGCCGGAACCGTAGAACCAGCGGCCGAATGCGCACTTATGCCCGTCCAGCGAGGCGTCCAAGGGGGTCTCGCCGTTGTCGAGCAGATACGTCTGCACGCGGGACGCCCACTGCAAATGGGCCACTTCAGCGGCCAGGAGCATGGTGTCCTGCCGGGGGCGGCTCAAGATGTCGGCCTCGCCCCCGATCAGCCGCAATTCCCGAATATTGAGCAGCATGAAGGCCAGGACAACGAGCATGCCCAGCAGAAAAATGGCGACCAGTTTCTTTTTTATGGAAATGTCGCTCAAACGCATGACGCCCTCCCGTGTTTCCCCGTCGCGCCGCCGTCAGCGCATTAACGGCGCATCCCTTTTCCGGGGCGGGTCTGTTGTCGGTTCACGGGCTCGTTCAGACGGACAGCGGCAAGCCCATGCCAGAACTCCGGCTGAGCTTTGTCATTATTGCCGGTGCATGACACGCGAAAGCCTTCCCTGAGAAAGCGGGCCACAGTTCACATGAAATTTTTCCCCAAAAAACTCCGGGGAAAACTAAAAAGAACAACGGACAACAACTGTTGACAAGCCAACGCCATACCGGCAGCACCCGGCATGGCGAAGGACACGGCAAGTTCTCCGAATTCAGATTTAATATAACGTATTTTTAGACATAGCTTGCCTCTGGAAAAAAGGCAATGGGGATATCTTACAGATGCACTACACTTTACTGCCGCATACTGTACGTTAAATTCTTTTTTTATATAGTCTTCTTTTTTACAATTTCCGCCAGGCTTCGCATAGCCTGCTTCATATAATATCATGCATATTATGCAGATATAAAAATCCGTCCCGCCAAGACAAGACAGCGGAACGCCGGGATTGTCAGACTTCCGACAACAGTTCCACGCCGTTCTTTGGTCCGGCGCGGGCGGGCCTGTCGCGCGAAGCCCGGTGGCGGCCTTGTCAATCTGGCCTTTTTTTTGCATTCTGCTTTGCGAACAGGTACATCAGCAGGAGTTTCGAGGTCCATATGAACAAAGTTCTGGCGCAAGACGAAGTGGATGCCCTGCTGCGCGGGCTTTCCGGCGGCGAGATTGAAAACGAACCGGAAGTGCCGGAAGACGATTCCGGCATTGTGGCCTTTGATCTCGCCAATCAGGACCGTATCATCCGCGGCCGCATGCCGGTGCTGGAAATCGTCAACGACCGTTTCGCCCGGCTCTGCACCAATGCCCTGTCCAACGCCGTGCGCAAACGCGTGGAGCTGAACCCCATTTCCATCGACATGACCAAGTTCGGGGAATTCATGCGTTCCCTGCCCGTGCCCACGTCCATCAACATCTTCAAGATGGACCCCTTGCGCGGCAACGCCATCATGGTGGTGGACTCGCGTCTGGTCTTCGCCCTGGTGGAAAACGTCTTCGGCGGCGCGGGCACCCAGCCCAAGATCGAAGGCCGCGAATTCACGCGCATCGAACAGGCCGTGGTGGACAAAATCGTCAAGATCGCCCTGGACAATATGGAGGAATCCTGGCGGCCCGTGCATGACGTCAAACTGGAACTGGTGCGCAGCGAAATCAACCCCCAGTTCGCGGCCATCGTGCCGCCCAGCGACGTGGTGGTGGTCATCACCTTTGAGGTGGAGCTGGATACGGCCTTGGGCTCCATGATCATCTGCCTGCCCTACGCTACCATTGAGCCCATCCGTTCCAAACTGCACGCCAGCTTCCAGACCGAACGCCTGGAAGTGGACCACGCCTGGGTGGCGCGCCTCAAGGAGCGGCTCTTGGAAACCCCGGTGGAACTCAAAGTGCATTACGGCAACACCACCATCACCGGCAATCAGCTCCTGCGCATGCAGGTGGGCGACGTGCTGGTGCTGGACACCGACGTGGAGGACCTGCTCACCTGCACTGTGGCCGGTGTGGGCAAATACCAGGGCATCGCGGGCACGGTCAAAGCCATGAAGGCCTTTCAGATCATCAAGGAAAACGAGCCGCAGTATACCTGACAGGAGATTTTCCATGTCCACCAGGGCCGTGCTCAATGTGACAGTACCGGTATTCAATCATGCGGAACTGGCCCAACGGACTCTTGTGTCTCTGCGCAAGACCTCACAAGAAATTCCCTTTTACATCACTGTGGTAGACAACGGCAGCGACGCGCGGCTGACGGCGCGGCTGCGGGCCTTCAGGCAATCCGGGATCATCGACAATCTCTTTCTTCTGCCGCGTAACATGGGCGAGGCCTGTGCCGCCAACATCGGCTGGCAACTGGTAGACACGCCCATCTACATGAAGCTTGCGAGCGGCATGATCATCACCGAACCGCACTGGCTGACCAGACTGCTGCGATTCTGGCGCAACGGCCTGCCCGTCTCCACGCTCGGCTGCGTTCGCAATCTGAAAGCGTGCCTGGAAAATCCCGGCGACATGGATACGCGGGACGGCAGTCCGAGCGCGCCGATCGACGGGGCGCTCGGGCGGGCCGTCCTGATTCCCAGGGAAGTTTCGGATGTCCTCGGCCGCTGGAATGAAGATTACTGTCCCTCGTCTGTGGCGGAGGAGGATTTCAACGCGCGTATGGCCTGCGCCGGTTTTCCCCGCTATTGCTATGAAGAAGCCCGCTTCTTCCGCGACATGCCCGTTTCCGGCAACTCCAGAGAAGACGCGTCGCCGGAAGAAAAAGGCGGGACGGACCTGCTCAGCGTCAACATCGCCCTGTATTCGCTGTGTATCCGCTCATGGAAGGTCATACCGCGCTACGAGGTTATTGATGTGGATGACGATTCGCGCGTGCAGGTGGCTGAGCGTGCGGAATATAGAGAATTCCGCAAAGTTCTCGACGAATGCGCGCAAACTCTTGGCCGCCTGCGGCAGAGAGGCACATCATATCCCGGCTTTGAGAAAGAATTCATCTGGCCCTACAAAAAACGCTTCGCTTCCGTCGAACAGGAAAGCACCGATTTTTCCGTGTCCCCAGACGATCGCCCATCATTTTTTCCACCATGCGGAAGCCACGGCAGCCAACGCGGAAGCGCCGCTCCCGCCCGCCGGGACGGTACGCCACAGACCTTCACCCTGCACCATGACGCGTTGCTCATGCCCTTCAACGGCAGCATGGACGAGTTTGCTTCCGGCGTTTTCGTCAGCGGACGCTGCCTGCCGGAAACGCTTTTGTACCGGGGCAAGGCCGCCGTCCCGTGCCCGCCGCAGGCGCGCCTGAAAGGTCCGTGCATCTTCGGCGGCTACATGTTTGCCCACTTCGGGCACTTTTTACTGGAAAGCCTGAGCAGATATTATGCTGTCGCGCGCTGCAAGCCCTGGCCGTTGCTGTTCATGTCGCCCGATCCGAATCTTCGCCAATGGCAGAAAGAAGCCCTCAAGATTCTGGGGATCACCAACAGGATACATCTCATCAGAGTGCCCACGCTGGTGGATGAACTGATCATCTCGCCGCCCGCCTGCGACGCATCCATACCCATGATCGATGCGCAATTTGAGGCTCTGGGACGTCTGCCGGAGCGAACGGTGCTGGCCGGGAAAAAAATCTGGATATCGCGCAGCGCGCTGTCCGGCGGCAGGGTGGATGAGGAAAAAGACCTGGAGGCGGAGCTTGTCCGCACGGGCTGGGAAATCGTCCACCCCGAAAAGCTCCCGCTCCTGCGGCAGGCCCAAGCCATGATGGAGGCTCAGCATGTGGCTGGCTTCGACGGTTCGGCCTTTTATACACCGCTCCTCTGCCGGAGTCTGAGCAACCACTTCATTCTGTTCAGCCGCCGTAACTACTTCGTGTCTTTCATGCTGGATTATATCCGGAAGCGCGGCGCCCGGTTGGACAGCCATATTTTTCCGGTCAAAGCCACCACCGGACACGGTGCCGCACAAAACCATTCCATGGACGTGAAGCGGGTTCTCACGGTCCTGCGCGAGGCCACCGCCGATCCGGATCGTCCGGTCTCCGGCGGCGGACTCACTTCAACTGGCCGGAGCGCATCATCAACTTGATCCGGTTGATCTGATTCACTTCGCTCGTGCCCGGATCATAATCCAGGGCAATGATGTTGGCCTCGGGATAGCGCCGTTTCAGCTCCTTGAGCAGGCCTTTGCCCGTAATGTGGTTGGGCAGGCAGCCGAAAGGCTGCATGCAGAGAATATTGTTGACCCCCGCCTCCAGCATCCGGACCATTTCCGCGCCCAGCAGCCAGCCTTCGCCGGTCTGGTGCCCCAGGGAAATCAGATCCTTGGTTTTTTTCCGCAGTTCGTGAAAACGCACCGGCGTGCTGAAGCGCTTGCTGCGCCGAAAGCCGATGCGCATGCCCAGCCGGGTGAACTCCAGAAAGGCGATTCCGGCCAGGGCCGCGCGGGAATCCTTTTTGGAACCCGCCAAGTGTTTGTAATTGAAGACGTGGTCATAGAAGTTGTAGAGGACAAAATCCATAAGGTCCGTGACCACCGCCTCGCCGCCCTCCTCTTCCACGATTCCGGCGGCATTGTTGTTGGCGTCCGGATGGTACTTGAGCAGGATTTCGCCCACCAGGCCCACGCGCGGCTTGCGCTCCTCGGTCAGCAGGGGCAGACGGTCAAACTCCCGGATCATGGAAAGCATGTTCAACTCAAAACGCGGAATGTTTCCTGAGACAATATTTTTCCTCGCTTTCTCCGCCCAGAGCGCGGCCAGGGCCTCCGCGCTTCCCGTCTCCCTTTCGTAGGGCCGCACCCGATGGGTCATGCGCAACAGCGCGTCGCCGTAGTGCCCGGCCATGATCATCCGGCGCAGCATCTTGCCTGTCAGCCTGATGCCCGGGGCATCCGCCTGGATGCTGGTGGAAAAGGAAACAATGGGGATATGCTCCAGACCGGCGTCCAACAGGGCTTTGCGCAGAAAACCGATGTAATTGGTGGCCCGGCAGCCGCCGCCGGTCTGCGAGATCACCAGCGCCACCTTGTCCGGATCATAGGCGCCGCTTTTGACTGCGGCCAGCAACTGCCCCACCACCACGATGGCCGGAAAGCAGGCGTCATTGTTCACATGGCGCAGCCCCAGCTCAATGGCCGCCCTGTCCACATGGGACAACTGCACGGCCGTGTAGCCTTCGGAGGCGAACACCGCTTCCGCGAACTGGAAATGCAGGGGGGACATCTGGGGCACCAGCAAGGTATGCGTTTCGCGCATGTCTCTGGTAAAGACCGGCGGCGGCCCGCCCGCCATCACGGCGCGGCAGGCCTGCTTTTCCCGGCGTTCGCGCATGGCCGCCAGCAGCGAGCGGATGCGAATGCGCGCCGGGCCGAGGTTCGCGCCCTCGTCGATCTTGATCTGGGCATACAGACGCCCCCGCAGGGTGACGATTTCTTCCAGCTGGTCCGATGTGATGGCGTCCAGGCCGCAGCCGAACGACACCAGCTGCAACACGGCCAGGTTGTCCACCGTGGCCGCATAGGCACCGGCCCGGTACAGGCGCGAATGGTAGGCCCACTGGTCCACCACCCGCAACGGGCCGGGATCCGGCATCAGATGCGCCACGGAATCCTCGGTCAGCACGGCCAGACCGCAGGAGGCCACCAGATCGGCCACGCCGTGGTGCACCTCCGGGTCAGTATGGTAGGGATGCCCGGCCAGAACGATTCCCATCTTGCCCTCGGCCGTCAGCTCCGCCAGGGCGGCTTCGCCCGCCTCGCGCATTTCCCGGTGGAAATTGTCCATCTCCCCAAAGCCCGCGCGCACGGCCTCTTCCAGTTCGGCCAGGGGAATGCCCGAAAAGAAGGGAATGTCGCGCATGCGCCTGGCAAGCAACTTTCTGTCCAGAGGCAGAAACTGATGGATAAAAGTTATGCCGCGCTCCTCAAGAGCGCTGATATTGCGCGCCAATAGCTCAGGATAGCCGATGACCACCGGACAGTTGAAGGTGCCGGCATCGGATCCGGCGCTTTTCTGCTCGTGCGGCAGGCAGGGAAAAAAAATGGTGGTGAGCCCTTGCTCCACCAGGTCCAGCACATGGCCGTGCGAGAGTTTCGCCGGGTAACAGACGGTCTGCGAGGGAATCGTGTCATAACCGCCGTAATATATTTCCTTGGACGACGGAGAGGAGAGAACCACCCGAAAGCCCAGCCTGGTAAACAAGGTGAACCAGAGCGGATAGTTTTCAAAAATGTTCAGCGCGCGGGGAATGCCGATGGAGCCGCGCCAGGCCTCCCGCGCTGCCAGTGGCGTATAGGGTTCGAACAGGCGCTTGTACTTGTAGGCATAGAGATTGGGACAGCGCGAGGGTTCCGTTTCCGCGCCGCGCTCGCAGCGGTTGCCGGAGATGAAGCGCCGCTTGTCCGCAAAGGTGGTGATGGTCAAAAGGCAGGCGTTGGTGCAGCGGCGGCAGCGGGTCGCGGCCGTGCGCACGGAAAACGTCTTGAGTTCTTCCGGGCCGATCAGGCTGGTTTTTGCACCCATCGGCCCGCGCCTTTCGGCGATCAGGGCCGCGCCGAAAGCCCCCATCAGCCCGGAAATGGAGGGGCGCTTGACCGGACGCCCCAGCTCCAGCTCCAGGGCCCGCAGCAGGGCGTCGTTGGCGAAAGCGCCGCCCTGGGCGACCAGGTATTCGCCCAACTCGGCCACATTGGCGATCTTCATCACCTTGAAGCAGGCGTTGCGCACCACGGCGTAGGAAAGGCCGGCCGCAATGTCGCCTATTTTCGCCCCTTCTTTCTGGGCCTGCTTGACCTTGGAATTCATGAACACCGTGCAGCGGGTGCCCAGATCCACGGGCGACCCGGCATACAGCGCCTCGTTCACAAAGTCCGCCAGCGGCATGTTCAGGGACTCCGCGAAATTCTCGATAAAAGAACCGCATCCGGCCGAGCAGGCTTCATTGAGATTGATCCTGTCGATGACGCCGTTGCGGATGCGCATGCATTTGATGTCCTGGCCGCCGATGTCCAGAATGAACGAGACGCGCGGCTCGAAAAAGGCGGCCGCCGTGAAATGCGCCACGGTCTCCACTTCATCAATGTCCAGGCGCAACGCCGCCGTCAGCAGGGCGCTGCCGTAGCCCGTGGCCGCCGCCGCTCTGATGACGAGATCCGGATGCTTGCGGGCGTAAATGTCTTTGAGCACGCCGAGAGCCGCGGTCAGGGGGTCGCCCTTGTTGGAATCATAAAAGGAGTAGAGCAGATTGCCGTCGGCATCCAGCAAGGCGGCCTTGATGGTGGTGGAGCCGCAGTCAAAACCCAGCCAGGCGTCGCCCACGGCGCTTTCCAGATCCCGCCGCGTCACCCGGCTTCCGGCATGCCGCGCCGTAAAGGCCCTTCGCTCCGCCTCGGAGGCGAACAGGGGCGGCAGCCTGCCGTAGGTCTGCGGCGCGCTGCGTTTTTCCAGTACGGTCAGGCAGTCCTGAAAAGACATTTCCCGCGGGGCCATGTTCAGCGCATGGTAGGCCGCGCCGAGGGCCACGAAAAAATGCCCGTCATCCGGAAAAACAGCCTCGGTCATGTCCTTGAGCATGGCCGTGAAACGCTCCCGCAACGAGTGCAAAAAAAACAGCGGGCCGCCGAGAAAAACGACCTTGCCCTTGATGGCCCTGCCGCGCGCCAGGCCGCCGATGGTCTGGTTGACCACCGCCTGCATGATGGAGGCGGCAATGTCCTCGCGCGCGCAGCCCTCGTTGAGCAGGGGAAGAATGTCGGTTTTGGCGAAAACCCCGCAGCGCGAGGCAATGGGATAGATGGTCGCGCAGTTCCGGGCCAGCCGGTCCAGACCGGCGGCGTCCGTGCCGATGAAGGCCGCCATCTGGTCGATAAACGCGCCCGTGCCTCCGGCGCAGGTTTCATTCATGCGCTGCTCAAGGCCGCCGGTCAGAAAGGTCAGCTTGGCGTCCTCGCCGCCCAGCTCGATAATCGCGTCGGCATCGGGAATTTTTTTTCTGATGGCCAGATTTGAAGCCAGCACTTCCTGAATGAAGGGCAGCCCCAGCTCGTCGGCCAGGGAAATGCCGCCGGAGCCGGTGATGCTCATGCGGCAGGCCGTATCGCCTCCGAAAGCCGCGATCTCGCGCACAAGGCGCGCCGCGCATTCCCTGACCTCGGAATAGTGCCGCGTGTATTTGCTGAAAAGAATGTTCTCCGCCGGGTCCATGACAACCGTTTTAACGGTGGTGGAGCCGATATCGAGACCGACATGGTATATTGCTGGAGGCTGCATGGAGCGCTCAGACCTGACCTTTCATACGTATATAGTATACATTTAGATAGCGACAGACAGCATTCTATGCACTATCAATTCAAAAATAAAGGTATTCATATAGGGGGGAAAAGCTGCCGGAGTGTCCTCTGGGCACAAGCCGACAAGCGGATAAGAGCGACAAGACGGCTCAAGCCCGTGCCGGAACATGAGCACGCGCTGCAATGGTAAGGGGGAATCAGTCACAACTCCGGCAATGCGAATCACAGGTCAGACATAGGAGCCGTCGCCACAGACGGTCAACGGCAATTCCGGGGTGATACTGGTACAGGGAAGCGCGGCAGGGGAAAGTGCCGCGCGGGCCGCACAACAATAAAAACAGATGTAGGTTAGGAGCTGTTTCTAAATTAGGATTTTCATTCTCTGCCAAGGAAGACGAGTCCTGGGCGAGGAGCATATTCAAACAGATTCGACCTCCGCACGGGGCGAGCCTGACGCAGGCAGAGGGCTAAAGGACAATTTAAAAACAGCTCCCAGAGCAGTCAACACGTTAAAGGCTCTACATCTGCGCCGGGAGTTAAGCATTTTCACCTTGAACATGCCCTCGCCTGCCCACATTCCGCCTGCTACTGTCCCCGGATCCAGTAGGTTTCAAAACCGTCTTCCAGCCAGCCGTCCTCCACATTGCTGAAACCCGCCTGCTTGAAAAGCTGGCGGTACTCGTCGCGGGTGCGCCGCCAGCCCCAGAACTGCTGGCGGCGGATGCCCAGATAATGCAGGACGCCGCGAATGACGATCTTGATGGCATTGACGAAGCTGCCGATAAAGGAATCCTCTTCCAGCAACGAGGCGGACAGGCAGACCAGCTCGCCGCCGGGCGCCAGTTGGGCGCGCAGTTCCTCCAGTAAATGGGTGAGCTCGCGGGTGGGAATGCCGTAATCCACCGTGGAAAGATAAATCATGTCGTACTGCACGTCCGAGGGCAGGCAGGCCGGGGGCAGGCCGATGTAGATGCGCTCCGCCGGGATCTGCCGCCTGAGCCACTTCATGCCCACGGTGCTGGGTTCGTTGACGTGCAGTTCCAGTTCGGGCATTTCCTCCAGGAGCTCTTTTTCCATATAGCCAACACCGCTGCCGATGGAGAGCACGCGCAACGGCCCGGCCCGGCCCGGTTCCTGGGCCAGCTTGGCGCGCAACTGACCGGCCAGCCAGCGGGCGTCCTTGCGCTTGTTGGCGCGCCAGACCGAGGGCAGGTCGTCCCAATCCTTGTAGCGGCGGAACAACTCCTCGTAAAACGTGGCGTAGAACTTGGGCTCCGCCAGATGGAAAAACGAAATGTGCGAGAACGCCGTGAACGGTATTCCCTGCCAGCTTTCCTGATAAAAACGCCGCACTCTTACGCCTCCCGGATCAGAAGAACAACGCGCAAAGACAAGGGTCTCCGGCGGTTGCCCGACATAGAACACTATAGCTCAACCTTCGGCGCGGCGCAATGTCCCGGCGCGCTGCGGCGGACTTCCGGCCTTTACCGCGCACCCGTCTTCCGGCATGCTGTCCCCCGGAGCAGATTCGCTTTAAAAATATCCATGTTCAAAGAGGCTTGTCATGAACGGCACAATGACGGCACTGGTCTGGCGCGACGCGGGCGAACTGCGTCTGGAAAAACGCCCCCTCCCCCACATTCAGGACCCGCGCGACGCCATTGTGCGGGTGACACTGTCCAGCATCTGCGCCAGCGATCTGCATATCCGCGACGGCGCGGTGCCGCGCGCCCGGCCCGGCGTCATTCTGGGCCACGAATTTGTGGGCGAGGTGGTCGAGATCGGCCCCGAGGTGCGCAAAGTCCGGCCCGGCATGCGGGTAGCGGCCAATGTGGAAACCTTCTGTGGCTCCTGTTTCTTCTGCCGTCACGATTATGTGAACAACTGCGAGCAGGGCGGCTGGGAACTGGGCTGCCGCATTGACGGCTGCCAGACCGAATATGTGCGCGTGCCCTTTGCGGACAACGGCCTCAACCCCATCCCTGCGGACCTGACCGACGAGGAGGTCATTTTTGTGGGCGACGTGCTCTCCAGCGGTTATTTCGGCGCGGAACTGGCCGAGATCCGCCCCGGCGACACGGTGGCCGTGCTCGGAGCCGGACCCGTGGGCCTCTGCGCCATGGCCTGCGCCCGCCTGTTCGGCGCGGGGCGGATCATTGCCGTGGATCTGCTGGAAAGCCGTTTGTGTCTGGCCAGAGCCCAGGGCTGGGCCGACGATGCGATCAACGCCGCCGGGGAAGATGTGGAAGCCCGCGTGCGCGAACTCAGCGCGGGCAAAGGCGCGGATGCCGTGATCGAAGCCGCCGGGGGCGGAGACACCTTTCAGACGGCCTGGAAAATCGCCCGGCCCCACGCCTGTGTGGCCGTGGTAGCCATGTATGCCGAGGCCCAGAGCCTGCCCTTGCACCGGATGTACGGCAAAAACCTCATTTTCAAGACCGGCGGGGTGGATGCCGTGCACTGCGACCGTCTGATCCGGCTTATCGCCGAGGGCAGGCTGGACATACGCCCCCTGATTACCCACCGGTTGCCCCTGGAGCGCATTCTGGAAGGCTACGACATTTTTGAGCGCAAGAGCGGCAACTGCATCAAATGCGTGGTCACGCCCGCAACAGCGGAACAGGTGTTTAATCCCCCTGAGTAAGGGCATAAGCCAACTTAGGAAGATAAATTTATGGAAATAAACAGGCTTGACTCTGGGGTTTGCAAGGGGGGCTGTGATGCAGAGAGAGAGAGACCGGACCGATATCCGCTCTGTCTGGCGGCCTGCGTTGCTCTGGTGGCGTGCCTGCGTCTTTGTCTCGCCTTGCTTTTCCCGGAACAGATTCCGCTCGGTTGGAAGATTGAACGGGTTGCCCTGGGCACCCTGCTGGACTGCGGACCATTGTTTGTATTCAGCCTGGCCGCGCTGTTCTGGAAAACGCGGCTGCTGAACATTCTTTCAGCGTTCTGGCTGCTGATTATTCTCGTCTGGAACGCCGCCAATTGTTTTCTCATTCACACGGCGCGGCGGATCATTGATTACGACATTTTGCTGCAGGTGCTGCCGGAGGCGCGGCACGCTCTGGATGCGCTTCCGGAATACGGCATAGTTGTCGTCGTCGCGGGCGCGGCGGGTGCTGCCGCGCTGACCGCCTGGCTGGTCAGAAGCCAGCGGCGCTTTGCTCTGCGGCGGTCCAAGCGCGTTCCGGCGGTGATGTTGCTGCTGCTTATTGCCATGTCCGCGCTGGCCACAGGCTATTACTGCGCCACTCGTTACGACATGGACCGGCGGCGGGGCTGGATGAGCATTCCGGCCTGGAAAAGCGCCTGGGAAATATGGTATGACCGGCAAGAAAGCCGTAGCGCTCCGGTAGGGCCGCCACGCGAAGCCCTGGCCGCCGACAGGCAGGCCATGGCCGCGTTAGGCCTGTTGCGGACAAGTCCTCCTCCGGGACACCCCTTACCTTTCCGCAATATCATTCTTGTGGCTGTGGAAAGCCTGAATCTGGAATTTCTGCACAAGTACAATGGCACTATTCCTGCCGAAGCCACGCCTCATTTTGACGCTCTGGCGGGGCGGGGCCTTGCCTGCCGCAATTTTTACACCAGCGCCGCGCCCACGGCACGCGGCCTGCACGCCCTGCTGGCTTCCCGGCTCAGTTATGACGACGACCAGGGGAGCGCGCCCAATCTGTTCACGTCGTTGGAGCGCGCCGGTTTTACCGGCTACTATCTGAGCGCGGTGTCCGGTCGCTGGGGACACTTCATCGACAGCGGCAGGGCGGCTTTTGCGCGGCGCTACAGTCCGAGCCATATCCGTTTCCGTGAGTATTTTGAAGATAAGGTCGGGGATATCAACGAGAAATGGGGTATTGAGTCCGGCTATCTCTTTGAGGACGCGCTGGAGATCCTGCGGTCGCGGCCCGGCGGCAAAAATTTCATCGTTATTTCCACCATAGAAACCCATGCGCCGTATACCACGCCAACGCGGGAAAATGAGGCCTGCGCGCGCATTCCCGCACTGGCCGGAAATACGTTTTTTATCGCTCTGTGCGCGCAGGACAGGGCGCTGGGCCATTTTCTACGCGGGCTGGAACCCTATCTGGACGACACACTGCTGATCATCACGGCTGATCACAGCGCCACGCACGGTGCCAGGTATACACAACGGCCCGACTTTGCGCCGGGCCGCATTCCCCTGATTTTTCTTTCACGCCGAGGCGTGCCGGGTCTGGGCGGCAATGGACAGGAAATCACCAGGTATTGCTCGCAAATAGATTTGAGCGTGACGCTGCTGGATTTATTGGGTCTGCCGGTGCCGCCCACATTCATGGGCAACGACATCCGGCTCAAGAATGTGGGTTGCTCCCTGTTGGAACGCAAGACCGTCCGCTTTGTGGATGCGCAGGCAGAGCGGCTGTTCGATCGCAAGGATACAACTTCCGTTATGGGGCGCTGGTTTCAGCTGTATTATCCGCGTTAGAGCAATTTCACTTTGAAATTGCTCTAACGCCGAACACAGTGAGGCGCGCCGCAACGCGGCGTGGATTCCGGCAAAGCGACCGAAGGGCTGTCCCTGTTGGCGACAACGGAGCCATACCAGGAACGCGCCATCCCGCCGTAAAGGGAAATCCCCGGCCAGTCATGGCCGGGGATTTCTTCAGAACAGCGCTTTTCATTTCGCCGGGAATACAGTTTTTTGTTTTGATGGGCCTGCCCGGGTCGCACAGCGGTCTTGCGGATTTTGATTTCCTCGTCCCGGATCACAATCCGGAGATCCGCTTTTTTTCTGCGGCGGCGCATAACTAATTGCCTCCTTTTGCGGGTTCGCGTCCAAAGCATGTAAGGTTGACTGCGTGAAATGTCAAAAGCCGGCATACGGTTCGCGGGAGTCAGTTTCCCCCTAGCCTTACATTTCTTTAGGGCCTGTTAACGCTATGCCTTTTTGCCCTCCTGCCGCGTCAGATTTCACCTGCTTTTTCGGTCGAGTACCAGAAGAGTACACTCCCTCAAAGCAGGTTTATCTTCCTTGCAGGCGAACAAAAATTCTATAGTGTTAACAGACCCTAGAGCATTTTCACATTGAAAATGTACAACCGCTCTGGCGGACACAAGAGTGTCCGCCAGAGCGGTTCATTTTGAACGTTAAGCCGCCCTAACCCCTGTCTTCCAGAGCCGCCACCGAGGGCAGGACCTTGCCTTCCAGCAGTTCCAGGGAAGCGCCGCCGCCCGTGGAAATATAGCCCATTTTGTCGGCCAGGCCATAGCCTTCCACCGCGGCCACGGAGTCGCCGCCGCCCACCACGACAAAAGCCTTGGAAGCGGCCAGGGCTTCGGCCAGAGCCTTGGTGCCAGCGCCGAAAGGCTCGGTTTCAAACGCGCCCACCGGTCCGTTCCAGACCACGGTGGCCGCCTTGGCCAGCAGCGCTTCATAGAGGGCCACGGTCTTGGGGCCGATGTCCAGAATCATTTCATCCGCGGGCACGTCGCCCACCGCGTGCACTGTGGCCTTTTGTCCGGGGGCCAGTTCCCTGGCCGTGACCACGTCCACGGGCAGAGGCAGATCCTTGCCCGCAACCCTGGCCGTTTCCATGATCTTTTTGGCTTCCGGGATCAGATCCGGCTCGCACAGGGACGTGCCCACGCCGTAACCCGCGGCGGCCAGGAAGGTATTGGCAATGCCCCCACCCACGACCAGACTGTCCACCTTGGCCAGCAGATTATCCAGCAGGCCCAGCTTGGTGGAGACCTTGGAACCGCCGATGACCGCCGCCAGAGGCCGCGCCGGATTGTCCAGCACCTTGGCGAAGGCCGCCAGTTCCGCCACCATCAGCGGCCCGGCGCAGGCGACCTTGGCCTGACGCACCGCGCCTTCGGTGGAGGCATGGGCCCGGTGCGCCGCGCCGAAAGCGTCCATCACATAAATGTCGCCCAGGCCCGCCAGCTGCGCGGCCAGAGCAGGATCGTTCTTTTTCTCGCCCTTGAGAAAACGCACGTTTTCCAGCAGCACGCACTGGCCCGGCGTCGCTTTGGCCTCGGCCGGATCCCTGACCAGAGGCACGTCCCGGCCCAGCAGTTCACCCAGGCGCGCGGCCACGGGCTTGAGTGAGAACTGTTCCTCGTACTGGCCTTCCGTGGGGCGGCCCAGATGCGAGAGCACGATCACGCCCGCGCCTTTGTCCAGGGCCATCCCGATGGTGGGCAGGGCCGCGCGGATGCGCTTGTCGTTGGTGATCCGCCCTTCCTTCATGGGCACATTGAGATCTTCCCGGATGACCACGATCTTGCCGCCGCAATCCAGATCCGCAAGTTTTTTAACGGGCATAATGCGCCTCCCTTTGGTTGGCGTTATCAGGCCTGCCCCCGCACCGGCCTTTCGTCCGTTGCAGAGGACAGCCCTGCATTATTTCAGCAGATCGCGCGCCTTTTCCAGCACATTGGCCGTAGTAAAGCCGAAACGCTCGAACATGACCGAGCCCGGCGCGGAAGCGCCGAAGCTGTGTATGCCCAGCACCGCGCCGTCCAGGCCCACATACTTATGCCAGTAGTCCGGCGAGGCGGCTTCCACAGCCAGACGGCAGCGCACTGCGGAGGGCAGCACGCTTTCCTTCCAGGCCGCGTCCTGAGCGTCGAAAATCTCGGCGCAGGGCATGGAAACCACGCGCGCGCGGCGGCCGCCCGCATTGAGCTGCTCCGCCGCCTCCACGGCCAGGGCCACTTCCGAGCCCGTGGCCAGCAAAATGATTTCCGGCGTGCCCTGGCAGTCGCGCAACACATAGCCCCCACGGGCGATGGCCGCGATCCGGGCCGAGTCGCGCTCAAAGAAAGGCAGCTTCTGGCGCGAAAGCGAGAGGCAGGTGGGCGTGTCGCGGCTCTCCAGGGCGGATTGCCAGGCCACGGCGGTTTCCACCGTATCGCAGGGCCGCCAGAGATTCAGATTGGGCGTCAGGCGCAGAGTGGACACCTGTTCCACAGGCTGGTGGGTGGGGCCGTCCTCGCCCACGCCGATGGAGTCGTGGGTAAAGGCCCAGACTACCCGCAGTCCCATGATGGCCGCCAGGCGCACGGCGTTTTTGGCCTGATCCGAAAAGGCCATGAAGGTGCCCGCATACGGGATGAAGCCGCCGTGCAGGGCCAGGCCGTTCATGACCGTGCTCATGCCGAACTCGCGCACGCCGTAGGAAATGTAGTTGCCGGTGTACGCGCCGGGCTTGAGGTGCTCTGACTTGGTGGTCAGGGTGCCCACGGAACCGGACAGGTCCGCCGCGCCGCCGACCAGTTCGGGCAGATTGCCCACCAGATGTTCCAGGGCCTTCTGGGAGGCCACGCGGGTAGCCACATTTTCGCCCTTGTCCACGGCTTCCTTGAGCATGCCCGCGGCAATGGCCGCCCAGTCGGCGGGCAGATCCCCGGCCATGCGCCGCAGAAATTCGGCGGCCAGTTCCGGATGGGCCTGCCTGTAGGCGGCGAAGGTTTCATTCCAGGCTGCTTCGGCGGCCTGCCCGGCGGCGCGCGCGTCCCAAGCCGCATAAATATCCTGGGGAATCTCAAAGGGCGGCTCGTGCCAGTCCAAGGCCCGGCGCGTGGCGTCCGAGGCGCTTTCGCCCAGCGGCGAACCGTGGCTGGCGGCGGAATCGGCCTTGGGCGAGCCGAAGCCGATATGGGTATGGCAGATGATCAGGCTGGGACGGGAAAGGTCCGCACGGGCCTCGGCCAGGGCTTTGTCCAGGGCCTCGCTGTCGTGCCCGTCAATGGGGCCGATAACCTGCCAGCGGTAGGCACGGAAGCGCGCGCCCACATCTTCGCTGAACCATGCGTCGATCTTGCCGTCAATGGAAATGCCGTTGGAGTCATAAAGCACAATGAGTTTGCCCAGGCCCCAGGTCCCGGCCAGGGAGCAGGCCTCGTGCGAGACGCCTTCCATCAGGCAGCCGTCGCCGCAGAAGGCATAGGTGCGGTGGTCCACCACCGTTTGTTCCGGGGTATTGAACTGGGCGGCCAGCATGCGTTCGGCCAGAGCCATGCCCACGGCCGAGGAAATGCCCTGGCCCAACGGACCGGTGGTCATTTCCACGCCGGGCGGCAGGCCGCGCTCGGGATGCCCCGGCGTCTGGGAGCCCCACTGGCGGAAATTCTTGATTTCCTCAATGGGAAAATCATAGCCGGTGAGATGGAGCACCGCGTACTGGAGCATGGAGGCGTGCCCGTTGGAAAGCACGAAACGGTCGCGGTCCAGCCAGCCGGGATTGGCGGGATTGTGCTTGAAGCCGTGCCGCCAGAGGGCTTCGGCCATGTCGGCCATGCCGAGGGGCGCGCCGGGGTGGCCGGAGCGGGATTTTTCAATAGCGTCGATGGCAAGGGCGCGTATGGCGTTAGCGCACTGTCTGCGGGTAGGCATGACTCTCTTTCCTTGGCGTTACGGGTTGGCATTGGACGCTGCGTGCCGCCAGGCGCGGGCGGCGCGCAGGCCGGGACGCACAGCGCGGCCCCCGGCG
>ERZ857998.2356-NODE-2356-length-17867-cov-7.118179_pt1 | contig 17867 bp, 16 predicted proteins | sample MGYA00519954_ERZ857998 | MGnify/ENA primary metagenome ERZ857998 (study PRJEB31778, sample SAMEA3449424) | human gut metagenome | biome: human gut; feature: human-associated habitat; material: faeces | place: United Kingdom | collected 2010/2012 ...
TCTGTTGATCTTCGGTAAATTGCATCGTGATTCCTCCTGTTTCTCCGTCCGCCTTTGGGGCGGCCGCCGCTTCCCATACCGGCTCAACGGTTAGATGACGCCCTCTGCCCTCAGCGCCGTCTCCTGCTCCGGCGTGAGGCCAAAGACCTCCCGGTTGTGCTGCCCCAGCGTGGGAGCGGGCGTGTAGACGCCTCCGGGGGTCTTGGACAGCTTGGCTACCACGCCCTGGACGGGCATATCGCCCAGCAGGGGGTGGGGCATTGGGGTGTGGACCAGCATCTCGCGGGCCTTAATGTGGGGATGCTCGATGGCCTCCTTCATGTTGAGGACCGGGCCACAGGGAATGGCCACCTCGTCCATCATGGCCTCCAGCTCTTTTTTGGTGTACTGTCTGACCCATCCCCGGATCAGGTCCTGAAGGTCGGGGATGTAATTTTTGCAGCGGAGATCGTTGGTCTTGTAGCGGGGGTCCTCCAACAGCTCGGTGTGGCCGATGAGCTTGCAGAATTTCTCCCACAGGCGGTCGTTGCCCACGCCCAGAGCCACAAAGCCATCCCTGCAGGGATAGATGTCGAAGGGGCAGATGGAGGGGTCTACGTTGCCGTTGCGCTCGGGGACGACGCCGTGCATAACATAGTGGGGGATGGCGTTCTCCAGCAGGGAGAAGATGGTGTCCACCATGGACACATCCACCATCTGGCCGACGCCGGTCTTCTCCCGCTCATACAGCGCCACCATGGCGCCCACGAACTGGTAGATACCGGACACGTGGTCCGCTACAGAGGGCCCAACCTTTACCGGATCGGTCTCCTTGAAGCCGGTGAGGTTTACCATGCCGCCCATGGACTGGGCCACGATGTCGTAGCAGGGGCGGTGACCGATGGGGCTGGTCTGGCCAAAGCCGGAGCCCGAGACGTAGATGATCCTGGGATTGATCTTCTGGATGGTCTCGTAGTCCACCTTCAGCTTTTGGGTCACGCCGCCCTTGAAGTTCTCGCACAGGAAGTCGGCGTCCTTCACCAGTTCGTAGAGCATGTTCAGACCTTTTTCAGTTTTGAGGTTCAGAGTGACGCCCTTCTTGTTGCGGTTGTAGTTGGCGAAAAAGCCGCTCTCGCCGGTTTTCTCGTCTATGGGGCCCCAAGTGCGGCACTGCTCTCCGTCCGGGGTCTCGATCTTGATGACCTCTGCGCCGTAGTCTCCAAAAAACATGGTGCAGAAGGGTCCGCTCAGGGCGGTGGTCAGGTCGATCACCTTAAGGCCGTTCAGGGGCTTGTGATTGTTCGGCACGTTTCTTATCCTCCCGATCAATAGGTCTCATAGACAAACTGAGTCACCGTACACAGGGGGGGATCGGTGAGCACGTCGATGGAGCTGGGGAAGGGGGGATCCTTGGGCACCTCTATGATCTTGTAAGCGCGGACCTCGATCAAAGACTTGTTGCCCTCGGTCTTTTTGATGCGGGCAATGTACTCCATGTAGTCGCCGGCGAACAGGGGCACATATAAGCGCACCTTCTTGACCTTCACACAGTGGCCGGTATTGCCGAAGGTCTTGGCCATCAGCCGGTTGGCGCAGTCGTTCATCAGGGTGATGCTCCGCGCGCCGTTGACCACCCCTCCGCCGTAAAATACGTCCCGATCCGACATTCTATATCTCATCGTCACTGTTTCCATTCTATTGTTCTCCTTTCTGATATAACGTTACGTCTACATCTCGCAGTCGTCTTCGGGGAAGTCCTCCAGAGGACGCCAGGGATTCTCCACCAGGCCGTCGGGCTGCTCGCCGCGCTGCAGGTGCTTCTTCACCACCAGGCGGACGTTGCCCTCGGTGCAGAGCACCGGCTTGTCAAACCAGACCATATCGCCGGGCTTGCAGTCGGTCCGGCCGGCGCGGGCGGCGGGGGTGGCCAGCTTATACACTTCGATGCGGCAGTCGCGTGAAGTGCCGCCCACATGGGTCATGGTGGCCTTATATTCCATCATGTCCCCTACAAATATATCCTCGTAGATTTCTACGTCGTGATAGCCTAGGCACAGAGACTCGTCGCCGTCGTTGAGAATCATCTGCTCGGTCTCCACGTCGCCGATGAAGTCGAATTGACGGCCAAATGGCACCAGTCCGTCCGGATTATTGGCGTCCGCCGTGGTCATGTTGTAGCTCAGATAAGATACCTTTCTTGCCATGATGCTTGTTCCTCCTTAAAAATGGTCAATTTATGCGTCCGCTGCGCTTTTCAGAGGGGGATCCGTCTGTTTTTCCCGGTAGGCAAACCAACCAATGATGAAAGCCAGGATGGTAAAGGGCACCCAAGCCAGGGACACGTCGGCAAAGGGGAGCTTCAGATAGAGATCGCAAATCCCGCCGGGATTGGCGTCAAGTTTTACAAAGTATTTCCATATCATATCCAGAGCGCCGAATATCACTGAGGCATACATCGCCCAGCGTGCGGCCAGCGTCTGCCGGGGGGACATGGCGCTGGGGCACAGCGCGTAGTAGAGCACCAGCACAATAGCGGGGGGATAGATGCCGTCCAGGATGGGGCCCAGCAGAGAGAGAATGTTGGTCAGACCCAGGCTGCCGAAGATGATGCTCAGGACTACCATAATCAGTGACCACTGCTTGTAATTGAGTCTTTCATGACTCACTTCCACGAAAAACTCAGCGCAGCCGGAGGTCATGCCGATGGCGGTGGTCAGGGCGGCCAGGAAGAGCGCCATGGAGAAGAGGATCCCGCCCACCTTGCCATACAAGATGGCAGCCACGGCGGTGTAAAGAGCCGTGTAGCTCAGATCCAGCGTACCGCCGGTGTTGGCCCCGATGATCATATGGGCCAGGTGGGTGCAGCTTAGCATGGCCAGCCCCACAATGCCCACGCGGACCATGTTCTTGCTCATGCGATCATGGGCGACGCCCTTGTTCTCCAGGGTTTTGAGGATCACCACGCCGAAGATGAGGGCACACAGGATCTCCGCGGTGGCGTAGCCGTTGGTGAAGCCGTAAGCGAAGGCGTTGCCCTCATAGGACTTCGCCACCGGCGCGGCGATGGGGTTGAGCAGCCCCTTTCCGACCACGGCCACCACAATGATCAGCAAAATGGGGAACAGGATGGCGGAGATGCGGTCCATGGCCTTTCCGGGGTTGGCCAGGAAGAAGTAGGTCACAATATAGAATAGAATGGTGAAGATGATGAGGGGCAGCTTGGAAGTGGGGTTGAGCCCAAATGCCTGGACGATGGAATCCCAGGAAGCCGCGCTCATACGGGGGATGGCGTAGAGGGGCCCCAGCACCACGATGGTCAGGCAGGTAAAGAACGCTCCAAAGCGGTTCCCAACGAGCCGGCCAGTCATTTGACTGTAGGATTGGTTGGATTTTGCCAGCGCGACATAGGCGACCAGCACCAGCAGGATGGCAGTGATGAAGGCTCCGATGAAGGCCAGCGGCCAGGAGCTTCCGCTCTCTTTGCCCCAGTTCATGGGCCACACCATACTGGATGCGCCAAAATGCATGGAAAACAGGGCTCCGCCGGTCATAAACAGGGCTACGGGGTTCAGGTCTCCGTGTTTGTTCAGACTGCTCAAATAACATTCCTCCCTTGTTTGCCTTTTTGTGGATGTCCGCGAACAATTCGTATGCTAGCCGTTACAGCAGATGGAAAGTCAACTCTTTTTTACGTAAAAATAAATGGTGAGTTTCCAAACTATTTCCAGAAGTCTCCTGTTGCAGTAGGGTTCTTTTGTGGATTTTTATCTTAGGAATATTAATTTATTGGAAAATTTGTTGTTGAAACACACAGAAAATATGGATATTATATATTATAAATTATGTAAAGAGGCATGGCACTTCCCCGCAATACTTCGACCGACCGTAAGGAGGGATTTCTGTGGTTCCCGAAGACGACTGCTACTCTATCGGAAAGGTTGCCGGACTGTGCAACACCCCTGTAAAAACGCTGCGGTATTACGATGAAATCGGTCTGCTCAAGCCCACGTACCGCTGTGAGGAGAGCAATTACCGCTATTACAGCAAGGAACAAATGAACACGCTGCTGGTGATTCGCCGTCTGCGTGCCCTCGGTTTTAATCTCAAGGAGGTTCAAAGCCTGATCGAGGACACCAGTCTGGACTTTATCGAGAGCATGATGACTGCTAAGCAGGCAGAGCTCAACGAGGAAATCCGCATGCTTCAGGCCAAGCAGCAGACCATCTCCTCTCTGTTGGGCCGGGTCCGGCTGGGCCGCGCGATCATGGCGCAGCATCGCTCGGAGGTAGGGCCGGACCTGTCCCGGCACTCCACCCCCATTCAAGTCGAGTACATACCCGAAGGACAATTGCTTTACTCCCGCCAGCTTATGAAGCAGTACCGCAATGCGGACGTCTCCTTCTCCCGTTGGATTGACATTCTGGAGCAATGCACCGCCCTGGGCATCCCACTGGAGAGCCCTATCATCGTCACCTTTTATGGGGAACTGCTGGGGCAGTTCCTGATGAAGGACTGTGATGTGGAATTCGGTGTGCTCATTGGGCAGAACGCCGTATTGCCCGAGATTGAGAATGTGCGCAGTTGGGGCGGCACCTATGCAGCCACCGTCTATCACGTCGGGAAATACAGCGATATCGTCCGGAGCTACATCACCCTTCTGCAGTGGATCAACCAGCACGGCTGCGAGGTGCTGGGCCCCCCCGCGGAACGGTTTATCATCTCTCCTCTGGAGGTAAAGGACGAGGGACAGCATATCGTTCAGATCCTCATCCCCATCCGGCGCCCTGCCGCCTGACCCGGGTTCTCCGCCATGCTCTCCGTTTGTCCGACAGATTGCCCCGGGAAGGCTGTAACGTCTTCTCAGGGCAATCTTCTTCTTTTTTTACCCCTCTAGCCTGTCGAATCCGGAACCCTTCCATTTGCTGGAGTGTTTTTTGAAAATTGCACGGCGGGACGGTTGCAATCCATCGACATCCCATTGACCCTCTTGCAACTGGACCCGTTATAATAGCAGTGGATTCTTCAGGTCAGGAGGTACAATTGTGAATCAAACAAAGAAAGCCATGCTCATGATGCTGCTCACTGCCTTCTTGTGGAGTCTGGCGGGCGTCTTTATCAAACTGATTGAAATGGATGCGCTAGCCATCGTCTGCATGCGAAGCTTTGCAGCCTCACTGACTATGCTGTTTTTCATACGCCGCCAAAAACTTCCGTGGTCCTGGCCTATGTTGGGCGGCGCACTTTCCTATATGGCCTTTACTTACTGCATCATCCTTTCCACCAAACTCACCACCTCGGCCACCGCCGTGATGATGCAGTACACCGCCCCGATCTATGTGGCCTTTTTCTCCTGGATGATCCTCAACGAGCGGGTCCGCCGCTCGGACTGGGTGTGTCTAGCCGTGGTGCTGGGCGGCATGTGCCTTTTCTTTCTGGATAAAATGGGCGGCGGCAGTATTCTTGGAAACGTCATTGCGCTGGGCAATGGCATCTCCTTCGCCCTTCTCTCCATCTTTCTACGCTTCCAAAAAGGCGGACACCCTGAGCAATCCATCTTCCTGGGCGGCTTTCTCGCCTTTCTTATCGGCATTCCCTTCACTGTCCGGTCCTTTCAGTCTCAACTTCCCTCCCCCCGTGACATCGCTGTTCTTGTAATCGCCGGTATCGTAGTCACGGTGGGTTACCGACTTTTCACCGAAGCCTCCAAGAGTCTGACCGCCCTGCAAACCGTGATGCTGCCTATTATCGACCCTATTCTCAATCCCGTTTGGGTGTTCCTGGCCGTGGGCGAACGACCCGGCGCTGTCTCTCTTTGCGGCGGCGGCATTGTGCTGGCTGCCATCACCATCCGTTCCCTCCTGCTCATTCGCTCCCCGCAGCCCTAAGACGCAGAAGCGGCCCGCTGCATGGCGGCAGGCCCTTGACCCCCAACATTCGTTCCATCCGCAAAAGCAAGAGAAGCCGTCGTCCTGCCAACGCCGGCTTCTCTTGGTTTAGATGGCGTTCTCCTCCATCGGCCTTTGGGGTGGCCGTTTCTTCCCCTGCTTCTCTTCTCTGCGCTCCGTCTCCTGGACCGGAATAATAATTTTGGTGATATGTTCTTCTTCCTTGTTGACATCCACCGGGGAGACGATGTATTCCTCCGAGATGGGGCCGGCCACCTCATAGCCATGCTCGGAAAGCCATTTGATCGTCTTGACATGGCTCTGGATGATCTCTTCGTTTCGGCCGATATGCAGGGCGGTCACCGCCCGGAAGCCGCCGAACTGCTTGAAAATGGGCAAATCCTGGCGTTCGTTTACCTCGATGCTGATCTCCAGGTCGCAGTCCACCTTAAAAAACTGCTCCAGCGGTTTGTTGTGATAGGTCAGGATCACCGGCCCTTTTACCCGCAGATTGTGCTTGGATACCATCTTGAACAGTTCAAACCATCGGTCTACCGACACGTCGCTGTTTTTATAGTTCTTCTTGATCCGCCGGGTAAACAGCACCTCGCAGGCTGGGATGTCCTCCACCTGTATCTCCTCCGTGCTCCAGCTCTCCCGCCCCGCCGACAGTACAGTCTGCCCCCTGGCCAGACGGTTGAGCAGGGTCTGTCCCTCCTCGTACTGACCGTTCAGCGTCTCGATGGTCTGGCCGATCTCCTCCAGCCGCGCCTGGATGCTTCGGGTCATTGCCGCCGTATCCTGTCCGCAGACGATCTCCCGGACCTCCTTCAGCGGAATGCCCAGCAGCTTTAATTTCCGGATGATGAACAGCGTCAGCAGCTGCTCCTGGGAGTAGTAGCGGTAATGATTGTCGTCCTTCCGGTGACTCGGGACCAAAAGGCCGATCTTATCATAATACCGCAGGGTCCTGACAGGGACGTTGCACAACGTGGACACCTTACCAATGGAGTATTGATTTTTTTCCTCTGCCATACCGTCTCGTCCTTTCGACGTTTAATTTCCTTGTTTTTCCAGTATAGCACAATCGTTCCATGCACACAACGGCTTTTTTATGCCGGACGCTGTCCGTATAAAAAGAAAGAGCGGACCGCGGTCCGCTCTTCCTTTTTATGAAACTTACTCGCCGCGATGCTTTCGGTTGCTGTAAGAGGACTCGGTGGGTCCGCGCTGGTCCTTTTTGGCGATGAACAGGCTGCCGGTGGCGGTGCCGCACAGAATGGGAGGCTCGCAGGCGGTGGCGGCCGTGTGCGCGATGCCGGTCATGTCGGCGCCGGTGCGGTCCAGCATGGTGGCGACCTTCCAGGCCTCAAACTTGCACTTGTAAGACTGGTTGCCTACCTCGATGATCTCGCCGGTGTACTCCATGAAGTCGCCCTCGTAGACGGGGGCCGTGAACTTGATGTCCTCATAGCCCAGGAACAGGGAGATGTCGCCGTCCACATAGACCATCAGCTCGGTGCCGACGTCGCCCCACTGATTCACGATACGGGCGCCGTTCACCAGCCCGCCCACATAGTGACAGTCCTTGGAGCTCATCATCAGATGATGTACGACTTTCTTACCAACCATTGTTAAGATCCTCCTTTTAATTATGTGAGTTTTTTGCGCCTGGAAAGGTTTGTTTTCCTTTTCTCAACCTGTCACTTATTTTAGGAGATACCCTAAATGGATGGTCAACCGGAAGACGAAAAAAAGTTTTCCGCAAAACGGGCCCAAAAGTCAAAAAGGTTCCGTATGGGGGAGGGTTTTCATTTTCCCGATTCTTGCCGCCTTTGCCCGCAAAATAGGTACATTCAGCCAAATGGACGGCCAATTCTGCCCCTGTATCTTGTGTCTTTCCATGATTTTATGGCAGGGTTTTTTTGCGGACTTCCCATGTGACCCGTTTTCCGTTCTCACGTCCCTTCCGTCCCGGAGCAGGGCCCTGGGTGCAGCGGCCATGGCCGCCGAGGCTGTCTTGGTCCTGCGTGGCTCTTGCTTCATGCCGCCGGAGTGCGTCCTCCTGGACCCCGGCCCCGCCCCCCATATGGTCCTGCTGAAATAGCCCGCCGCCTTTCCACGTTTTTCCTTTTTCATCCATCCGGTCAGCCACATTCCGACTATATATTTCCATTTATTGGATTATACTGTCTCTACTACCTTTCGGGATACATAGGAGGAGACAGACCATGGCGGCAAACGGAGGATTGAAAATGAAAGCGGCCCGGGCCCGGGAGGACCTGGCCCGGACGGGACGGCTGGTGCTGCGGGCGCCGGCGCTGGTCCGGGGAGCGGAGTGCGCCATCCGCTTCCTGCTGGGGGCCATGCTGGCCGGTGCGGAGATTTTCGGCGGCTGGGCCCCCTTCGGTCTGGCGCTGGTGGGCTGCTCCGGTTCGGGGCTGGACGGCTTCTGCGCCCTGGTGGGGGCGGCCTTCGGCTACCTGTCTTTTCTGGGGCTCACGGCGGGACTGCGCTACGTGGCGGCGGCGATTCTCATCTTTTCGGTGTCCTTTGCCTTCTACGATATCCGGCTCTACAAGCGGGTGTGGTTCATGCCCCTGGTGTCCTCCCTTCTCAACGGCGCCACCGGCTTCGTCTACCTGGCGGACAGCCGGTGGGACGCCCCCCAGGTCATCTTTTTCGGCACCGAGCTGCTGCTCACCGGGGCGGCCTGCTACTTCTACCGGGTGGCCTTCTCCCCCTGGACGGGCAGGCGGGAGGAGGGGAGCCTCTCCTCCCGGCAGGTCATCAGCCTGATGATCCTGGCGGGCACCGTCCTCATCTCCCTGGCCCAGTTCACCATTCTGGGGGACCTGATCTCCCTGGGCCGCATCGCCGCCGCCCTGGGCGTAATGGTGATCGCCTCCCAGGGGGGGCTGGAGATCGGGGCTGCCGCCGGGGTGGCCGCCGGGCTGTGCATGGATATCGCCGTGGGGGCTCCTGGAGCCTGCACCGTCTCCTTCGGCCTGTCGGGGCTGGTGACGGGCATGTTCTGCCGGCAGGGCCGGCTCTTGGCCGCCGTGGCCTATATCCTGACCAACGCCGTCACGGTGCTGTGGAGCTGGGAGGCGGGCCTCCGCCTGGCCCTGCTGTACGAAGTGTTCGCCGCCTCGGTGCTCTTCCTGCTGCTGCCGGACAAGCTCACCCGCCGGGTGGGGGCCCTGCTGACCCGCGAGGGGTCGTCCGACACGGCGGACCGGGCCATGGCCTATGTGCGCAGCAAGCTCCTGGAGACCTCCGGAGCCTTTCAGGAGCTCTACGCCACCCTGCGCAGCTCCTTCCGCCGGCCCGGTCCCAACGACGGCAACACCGCCGCCATCTTCGACCGGGCGGCGGGCCGGGTGTGCCGCCGCTGCGCGCTGCGGGACGCTTGCTGGCAGCGGGACTATGTCTCCACCTTCAACGCTCTCAATGACGCCCTGCCCGCCATGGTAGACCGGGGCCGGGGCCAGGCTTCGGATTTTCCCCTCCATTTCACCAGCCGCTGTCTGCACTTTCCCCAGTTCCTCTCCGCTGCCAACGAGGAGCTCACCGCCCTGCTCGCCCGCCGCCAGTACCAGGCCCGGCTCCAGGAGAGCCGGGGGGCGGTGTGCCGCCAGTACGCCGAGCTGGCCCATGTCCTGGGAAATGCGGCGGCGGAGCTGTCCGCCGAGCTGGTCCCCGACCCGGCCCGGGAAAAGAAGCTGCGGGGCCACCTCACCGCCCTGGGCCTGGAGGGAAACGCCAGCGTCTACTACGACGAGGCGGGGCACCTGCGGGCCGAGCTGGAGGGCCCCGACCTGTCCGCCCTGACGGAGCCCAAGGAGCGCAAGGCCCTCTCCGCCCTGCTGGGACTTCCCCTGCGGGAGCCCGAGTATACCGGCAGCGGAGCGCTAGACAAGGTGGTGTTCACCCAGGCCGAGCCTCTGATGGCGGTGGCGGGGGTGGCCGCCCGGCAGAAGGACGGCGAGACGGTGAGCGGCGACGCGGGGGCCTGGTTCCGCACCGACGCGGGGCTTCTGTATATCCTGCTGTGCGACGGCATGGGCAGCGGGCCGGAGGCCAGCCGGGAGAGCAGCACGGCCATCCGGCTGCTGGAGCGTTTTTTGAAGGCGGGGGTAGAGGCGGAGGCTGCCCTGCGCACCCTGAACTCCGCTTTGGCCCTGCGGGGCGAAGAGGAGGGGGGCTTCACCACGGTGGATCTGCTCCAGATCGACCTGTTTACCGGCCAGTCGGCCCTCTACAAATTCGGCGCCGCCCCCACCTATGTCCGCAAGGGGGACACGGTGAGCAAGCTGTCCGGCAGCGCGCTGCCCGCGGGCCTGGTGGACGGGGACGGAGTATCCCCCGACGTGACCCGGCTGGACCTGGAGGCGGGAGACACGGTGGTGCTGGTCAGCGACGGGGTGATCGGGGGACGGCCGGACCTGTGGCTGCGGGAGACGGTGTCGGCCTTCGGCGGGGAGAGTCCCAAGGACCTGGCCCGCTCCCTTATCGACGCCCAGGAGGCGCCTGGCTCCGACGACCGCACCGCCCTGGTGGTGCGGCTGGAGCGCCGAAAGCTCTAGAATTAAGGACCGCCCCGGATGCGTGCATCCAGGGCGGTCCTTGATTCAAATAAATTCCTGGGGCGGGCCGGGCTCCCGTTCGGGGTCGGGGGGCTGGTCCCGCTCGGTGGGCTCCGGAGAGTCCTCCTGGAAGATACGGGCCTCGTCCCGCTGCTGCAGGTCCGGATTGCGGCGGCGGGCGACGGCGGTGATGGTGGGATAGAGCACGATGGCCACCAGGCCGCCGGAAAAGCCGTTGTTGTAGAGGTTCACCCCCATGTGGACCACACCGGCCTGGAGCACCACGGCGGAGTGGAGGAACCCGGCCAGCACGCCGTAGGGCCAGCCAAAGACCCCGGCGATGGGGGCCAGGGTGGTGCCGAAGAGGCCGGCGAGCTGAAGGGCAGGAGAGTTGACATTGTAGTGGAGGAAGGTGCCGCCGAGAGAGACGCCGCACATGACGGGCAGGATGTTGGCGGCGTGCTTGCCGTAGGCGGAAAATCCGATGACGGTGAGGATGCCGCCCAGGGTGGCGCCGTTCAGGTCGCCCCCGATGAGCAGGATGTACGCGGTGGCCACCAGGCCGTTGACCCCCATGTTGATGAGGACGGGGGCAGCGCCGAACATACGCAGGTAGTCGCTGGGGGCACGGCCGGAGGTAAGGAGCAGGCGGCGGTAGCCGGCCCATGCGGCCCAGGCGGGCTTGCCGCACAGGAACAATCCTGAAAAAATGAGAACGCCGCACAGGATGCACAGGGCCGCGGTGAATTTCGTGTTGTAGCCGGTGGCCCAGTACATGACCTTCTCGGGGGAGTCTCCAGCGGCGGTGAGGATGGGGACGATCATCATAGCCAGCATGCCGCAGGCAAAGCCCATGTTATAGAGGTTCATGCCGTTCTGGACCTTGTAGGTATAGGCCGACAGAGAGGGCAGCACACCTCCGATGACCATGCCCATGAGGACGCCCACCAGGAGGTTGGCGTGCTGGCTGCCCAGAGCCATGTAGCTGATGAGGGGCGACAGGGCGGTGGCCATAAGGGCCACATTGACGTGCTGACCAAAGGGCTCCCTGCGGCGCCTGGCATAGGTCCAGGTGCCCAGGATGATGGGCCAGATGTTGGCAATGTTCTTGCCGAAGAGGGAAAAGCCGGACATCAGGCCGATGAGGGCAATGGTGAAGCCGTTGAGGGGGTCTTTGCAGAGATAGAGGATGACGGTGCTGACCAGAGTCACCAGGGCGGAGTTGACCAAGGCGGCCCCCGGTCCGGCGATCTGGACATAGTCGGTGATGAGCACATCCTGCATCGTGATGATTTTGACCAGTCCCGGCAGGATGTTGGCCGGATGGTCCAGAATCACCGCCGTCAGCAGCTCAGCAGCGATAAACAGCAGGATAAATTTATACATTTTCTGGTATCGCATGGAGCGGGTCCCCCCTCTTACCTGTGGGATGCCAGAGTCCGGCGCCTTTTTATTGCGCCTTGAATGCGGCAAAGTAATCTCGCGTCTGCTGGGCGTTGCGCATGACCTCTTCCCGCAGGGCGTCCAGGGAGGGGAACTTTCGCTCCCCCCGCAGGCGCCGGAAGAATTCCATGCGGATGGTCTGCCCGTACAGGTCGCCTTGGAAATCCAAAATATAGCCCTCCACGCTGACGGCGTCCCCGTCGTCCACGGTGGGGCGCATGCCGATGTTGGTCACCGCCGGGCGGCTGTCCCCGTTCTCAAACCACACCCGGGTGGCGTACACCCCGTAGGCCGGCACCAGCACGCCGGGGGGAAAGTGGAGATTCACCGTGGGGAAGCCCAGGGTGGAGCCCAGCTTCTTGCCGTGGGCCACCCGGTCGGTAAGCACGTGGGGGTGGCCCAAAAATGCGTCGGCCCGCTCCATCTCGCCCTGGGCGATGAGGGTGCGGATGTAGGTGGAGGAGATGGTGATCCCCTCCTTTTCGATCTTAGGGATGATGTCGCAGCCCACCCCCAGCGCGGCGCATTTCTCTGCCAGGCGCCGGGGATTGCCCTCCCCCTTGTAGCCGAAATGGAAATCGTGGCCGGCCACCACATGGACAGCCCCCTGCTCCTTCACCAGGTATTCCGTGATGAAGTCCTCCCAGGGCATCCGCATCATGCTGTCGAAGTGGGCCACGATAATCTCCCGAATGCCGTACAGGCGGCGCATCAGGTCGGCCCGGTCGGCCGCCGAGTTGATCAGCGGCGTGACCGCCCCGGTGATGCGGCTGCCCGGATGGGCGTCGAATGTAAAAGCGGTGGGGACCGCCTCCAGCGCTGCGGCCTTCTCCCGCACCCGGCTCAGCAGAGCGCCGTGGCCGGTGTGTACCCCGTCAAAAAAGCCCAGGGCGATGACTCGTTTGGTATCGTTCAAGGTCGTTCCCTCGTTTCTGTTGCAGATATCTGCGGGTTCAGACCTCATAAAAGCTCTTGATGGTCTTTAAGGTCCCCCGCTCCAGCCGGCCCAGCATGAGAAACGCCCCGCCCGGCCCGTAGACCCGGTAGGTGCCGTCCCCCCCGGCGTTGCGAACCCGCTTCTCCCCCGCTTCGTCTACGGTGAGGGCGGGATAGCCGCCAAAGTAGGCGTCCACCGGGAGGAGCAGCCGCTCCGCCTCTCCCCGGTCCGCCGCGGCCAGCACATCCTCCAGCCGGACGGCCCGGTCCAGCCCAAACCCAGCGGCCTGGGTCCGCCGCAGCCCGGCCAGCGCCGCGCCGCAGCCCAGGGCCTGTCCCAAGTCGTGACACAAGGTGCGGATGTAGGTCCCCTTGGAGCAGAGCACCCGCAGCCGGTACTCCCCGGCCTCCGGGTCGCCCCCCTCCAGCAGCTCCAGGGCGTGAATGGTCACGGGCCGGGCCCTGCGCTCCACCTCCTTGCCCTTCCGGGCCAGCTCGTAGAGCTTCTTCCCCCCCACCTTGACGGCGGAGTACATGGGTGGCACCTGGAGGATCTCCCCCCGAAAGGGGGCCAGAGCGGCCTCCACCTCTGTCCGACCGGCGGTGACCGGTCTGGTCTCCAGCACCGTCCCGGTCTGATCCTGGGTATCGGTGATGACTCCTAGTTTTATATCCGCAATATATTCCTTATTGGACTCGCTGGCGAACTCCACCGCCCGGGTGGCCCGGCCCACAAAGACGGGGAGCACCCCTGTGGCCATGGGGTCCAGGGTCCCGGCGTGGCCGATGCGCTTTTCGTGGAAGGCCCCCCGCAGCTTGGCGCAGACGTCCATGCTGGTCCACTCGGAGGGCTTGTCAATGACAAGAATACCGTTAGCCGCCATGCTGCACCGTCCGGATGGCCTTTAGGATCTCCCGCTTAGCGTCGTCCACGCCGCCCCAAACGGTGCATCCCGCTGCGGCGGCATGTCCGCCGCCCCCCAGCAGGGAGCAGATCCGGGTGGCGTTGAGCCCGCCGTCCACGGTGCGGACGGAGAGCTTGCACTCCCCGGGCTGGAGCTCCCGGATGGTGACGGAAGTCTCCACCCCCTCCAGTTGTCCCAGGAAGGCGGCGATGTCCTCGGCGTCCCGCTCATCGGCACCCAGCCTGGCCATGTCCTCCAGGGAGATGGCGGTGACAGCCAGCTTTCCCCCGTCGTGGAGGTCCATGTTGGCCACGATGAGGGCCTCCAGGCGGAAACGCTTGTAGCTCCTGGTGCGGAAGTGGCGCTTGTTGGCGGCCTGATAGTCAATGCCCGTCTCCATGAGGGCGGCGGCTACCCGGTGGGTGGCGGGCGTGGTGTTGCCGTACATGAAGCAGCCGGTGTCGGTGGACACGGCCACATAGAGGGGCAGGGCCGTCTCCGGCCGAAGCTGGCCCAGCTCCCGCACCACGTCGTACATCAGCTCGCCGCAGGCAGCCCTGGACGGGTCCACGCAGCTTTCTTTGGCAAAGCCCTCGTAGGAGGGGTGGTGGTCAAAGGCGAAGTCGATGCCCCGCTCCAGCCATCGCTCCCCCCGGGGGGTGAACAGTCCCCGCCCGGCGATGTCCACCGACACCACCACGTCCGGCTCCGCCTCGTCGGGGGCCAGATAGGGCTCCAGATAGGGGGCAAACAGGTCGGTGGCGTCCTCGTTGGGTAGGACCCAGGCGGTTTTTCCCAGGCCCCGCAGGGCGGCGCAGAGCCCCGCCGCGCACCCCACCGTGTCCCCGTCGGGGCGGCGGTGGGTCAGGATGAGGACGTGATCTCGCTGGTTCAGCCAGGCGGCTGCCTCTTGATAGTTCATGCTTATGTTCCCCTCACGCGCCTGCCTGCGGCGCTTTATTTCTCCAGGTCGTGGATGATCTCCAGAATGCGGGCCCCCTCGGCGATGGAGTCGTCGGGGGTAAAGGTGAGCTCCGGGGTATACCGGAGCTGGAGGGCCCGGCCCAGCTCCCGCCGCAGGTAGCCCGCGGCGGATTTGAGGCCCTTGACCACCTCGTGCACGTCCCCCTTGTCCAGCACGCTGACATAGACCTTGGCGTACTTGAGGTCGGGGGTGGTGTCCACGGCGGTGATGGAGATGAGGCCCTTGACCCGGGGGTCCTTGACGGTGCGGATCAGGGCGGACAGCTCCCGCTGGATCTCTTCATTGATGCGTCCAATGCGATTACTTGCCATAAAAGTTCTCCTCAAATAAACACAGGGGGATGCCGCGGCACCCCCCTGTATCGCCGAAGGCGATCAAAATCAAATCTGCTTTTGGGAAATCCACTTTCCGCAAAAACACCTCGACCCGGCCCAAACGGGGCCGAAACCGGGGGTATCGGACCGCCGTGCCGGGGTCACCCGGCGCGGCGGCACAGATCCGGAGGGATGGGACGCCCCCGGAGCCCGTTAGGGCAGGATCTGCTCCATGAGGAAGGCCTCGATGACGTCGCCCTCCTTGATGTCCTGGAACTTTTCAAAGGTGATGCCGCACTCATAGCCTGCGGCCACCTCCTTCACGCTGTCCTTGAAGCGCTGCAGGGAGGCGATGGCGCCGTCGTAGATCACGATGTTGTCCCGCAGCAGGCGCATCTGGGCGTTGCGCTGCATCTTGCCGTTGGTCACATAGCAGCCGGCCACCATGCCCACGCCGGTGATCCGGAACACGCTGCGGACCTCGGCCTGACCCAGCTCCACTTCCTTGAACTTGGGCGCCAGCATGCCCTTCATGGCGGTCTCAATCTCGTTGATGCAGTCGTAAATGACCCGGTACATGCGCATATCCACGTGGTCCCGGGCGGCGATGTCCTTGGCGTTGTTGTCGGGGCGGACGTTGAAGCCCACGATGATGGCGTTGGAGGTGGCGGCCAGCATGACGTCCGACTCGCTGACGGCGCCCACGGCGCAGTGGATGACCCGCACCCGGACCTCCTCGTTGGAGAGCTTCTCCAGGGAGGACTTGACGGCCTCGGCGGAGCCCTGGACGTCGGCCTTGACGATGATGTTCAGGTCCTTCATCTCGCCCTGCTTGATCTGGCTGAACAGGTCCTCCAGGGAGACCTTCTGGTTCTGGGGCCCGGCGGCCTGGACCTTCTGCTCGTGCTTGCGCTGCTCCACCAGTTCCCGGGCCATGCGCTCGTCGGCCACGGCGTGGAAGTCGTCGCCGGCGCCGGGCACCTCGCCCATACCGATGATCTCCACGGGCACGGAGGGTCCGGCCGTCTCCACCCGCTCGCCCTGAGCGTTGGTCATGGCCCGGACGCGGCCTACGGCGGTACCGGCGATGATGACGTCGCCCTGGTGCAGGGTGCCGTTCTGGACCAGCAGGGTGGCCACGGGCCCGCGGCCCTTGTCCAGCTTGGCCTCGATGACGGCGCCGTGGGCGGTGCGGTTGGGGTTTGCCTTGAGCTCCTTCATCTCGGCGGTGAGGATGACCATCTCCAGCAGCTCCTGGATGCCCTGGCCGGTCTTGGCGGAGATGGGGCAGATGACGGTCTCGCCGCCCCACTCCTCGGGCACCAGCTCGTAGGCGGTGAGCTGTTCCTTGATGCGCTCGGGGTTGGCCTCGGGCTTATCCATCTTGTTGATGGCCACGATGATGGGAATGCCGGCGGCCTTGGCGTGGTTGATGGACTCCACAGTCTGGGGCATGATGCCGTCGTCGGCGGCCACCACCAGGATGGCGATATCGGTGACCATGGCGCCCCGGGCGCGCATGGCGGTAAAGGCTTCGTGGCCGGGGGTGTCCAGGAAGGTGATGGGCTGGCCCTTCACCTGGACCTGGTAGGCGCCGATGTGCTGGGTGATGCCGCCGGCCTCGCCCGAGACCACATTGGCGTTGCGGATATAGTCCAGCAGGGAGGTCTTGCCGTGGTCCACATGGCCCATGACCACCACCACGGGGGCGCGGGGCTCCAGGTCCTCGGCCTTGTCCTCGGCGGTGTCGATGAGCTTCTCCTCAATGGTGACGATGACCTCCTTCTCCACCTTGCAGCCCAGCTCCTCGGCGATGATGGAGGCGGTGTCGAAGTCGATGATGTCGCTGAGAGAGGCCATAACGCCGTTTTTGATGAGGCACTTGACCACCTCGGCCCCGGTTTTCTTCATCCGGGAGGCCAGCTCACCCACGCCGATCTCGTCGGGGATCTTCACGGTGAGGGGGGTCTTTTTGGCGATCTCCAGCTGGAGCCGGCGCATCTTCTCCTGCTCCTCCTGGCGGCGCTTGTTGCCGAAGTTGCCGCCCTTGCGGTGGTTGCCCCGGCTCTGGATCTTCTGCTTGCCGCTCTGCATCTTGTTGGCCCGTTCCGGCGCCAGGTTTTCCAGGTGCTCGTCATACCGGGCCAGGTTCACGTTGCCGGCCTTCCGGGTGTCCACCAGCTTCTTTTCGGGGACCCGGGTGGTGGGGCGGGGGGCTGCCGGTTGGGGCTGCTGCTTGGGCTGCTGGGCGGGCTTGCTCTCCTTGGGGGCCTCGCCGCGGTTGTGGTCCCCCTTGGGGGGACGGTCGCCGCCTTTGCCGCCGGCGTTGCGGCTGCCCTCGTTGGGGCGCTTCTGGGGCTGGTTCTGGGGGGCGGGCTTCCTATTGCCCTCCCGTCCGCGGTTGCCCTTGCCTTCGTTTTTGGCAGGGGCAGGGGTGTCCAGGGCGGCCTGGAGATCGGCCACCTGGTTGTGCTGGGTCAGGTATTCAAACACGATGGACAGTTCCCCATCCTCCAACACCTGCATGTGGTTTTTGGGGGTGGTAGCGTACTTGGTGAGGATCTGGGTGATCTCCTTGGTCTGCTTCCCGAAATCCTTGGCTACCTCATGAACACGATATTTTTCAAAACTCAAATAAAGCCACCTCCGTCACGGCCCGGCCGGGAAAGGCCGGCAAGGCCGCTTGTTTGCTCTTTTCTCTCCGCACCGGTAAGCCGATACGGCTGGGAACGATAGGAATTATTTCCGCTTCCCCTTGTCCCTGTGGGGGGAATGCTTCTGGTCCCGGCGTTTCTTCGCCTGGGACGCCTTTTGGGACAGCGCCTGCCAGG
>ERZ857998.2357-NODE-2357-length-17856-cov-4.674288_pt1 | contig 17856 bp, 16 predicted proteins | sample MGYA00519954_ERZ857998 | MGnify/ENA primary metagenome ERZ857998 (study PRJEB31778, sample SAMEA3449424) | human gut metagenome | biome: human gut; feature: human-associated habitat; material: faeces | place: United Kingdom | collected 2010/2012 ...
CTCGTCTATAAAACGCTGCACCCGCTCCGATAATTTGCACCCGTTATTGCACCCAGCAGGGTGCATCGTCCCTTGTATCACAGTTCACCAGATTAGCCAGAAAAGCCAGTAAACATGCGGGTTTGCTGGCTTTTTTCTTTTCCAAAATCTCATCAACGCTTTATTGCCCATGTGATTTTAGGGCAGACATTATACCGATACAACTCCATTCCAACCATTGGTGTTAAATCCCGCCGGAAGTGGCAGCCCTTTCTCCATAGCTTGTGCGGAAGTTACTTTCGAGGAATAGTCTAAGTGGGCATAAATGTTTGCGGTAGTATTGAAATCGCTGTGTCCTAGCCATTCTTGGATTTGCTTCATCGGTACGCCATTGGCGAGAAGCAACGATGCGCAACTGTGACGAAGATCATGAAAACGGATGCGCTTTAATCCTTTCTTCTCCAACAGAACTGAGAAAGTGCTGCTGATATAATCAGGCTTCATTCTTCTGCCTAAAGCATCTACGAACACATATCCATCGTGACTATAGTCATAACTGTTTCCGCATACTTTTTTGTTTTCCTTTTGCGCTTCCTTAACAGAAAGAAAATACTCTCTGAATTGACTGACAAGAGGAAGCGTGCGCAAACTGGATTTCGTCTTAGCTGAGTCTTGCTCAATGATTGTGACCTTGCCATCGATGTTTACACTTGTTACAGTCCTTTTGATTGTGATAGTGTTCCGCTCAAAGTCAATGGCATCCCATTTCAACCCCAAGACCTCTCCGCGACGCAAACCGTAAAATGCTGCAACGAGCACAACTAGTTCAAGCTTATGTCCTTTAAGAGCTGCAAACAGCTCCTGCATTTCATCTGCATCGTAGAAACCCGGCATAAAATCATTCTTCTTGGGACGATCCACTTTATCAGCAACATTTACGTCAATCAGATCAATCTTCATAGCATATTTGAGAGCGCTGTGGATATTGGCATGATAGTGGATGACGGTGTTTGCCTTAACTCGTTTCAGTTGTTCGGAATAGAACTGCTGAATGTGCCGAGGTTCCAGTTCCCCAAGACGAATGCTCTTTTCAGCAAAGTACGGTGCAATCGTCTTTTTCACCATCAGACAGTAGGAAGAATACGTTGCCGGTTTAATTCTCGTCTTGACGATTTCCAACCATTGCAGCATATAATCTGAAAACATCATTTCAGAACTAAGACCAGAGATGATCCTTGCAGTTTGATCCACTGGGGGCTGAAAGGTTCTTCGCAGATCCATTAATATCTTTTCTGCTCTTTTCTTATTTCCTTTTTCAGACAATCCCGTGGAAATGGACTGGCGCTTTCTTTTTCCGGTTTCGTCTGTGTAGTTTAATACACACTGATAAATTCCTCTTTTTACTTCTAAGTGTCCTGCTACCATTTCTAATACCTCCTTCATGTAGTAGCACGGACAGGTCCATTGTCGATATACTAAGCATACTTCAATGAGAAAGCATCTGTCTAATGTGCCACCGAACTATTTTCGTATTTCGAATGCAAAAAGCACCTATATTGCTGTGTTGGTAGAAGTGTCGTTGTTAGTTTGAATGAGATAGCGAATTACATTGATTTTAGGTATTCTAATACTTCGACCTATTCTGATATGTCCAATGTGACCATTATTCAGTAGACGATAAACCGCATGCTTACTTACTCCAAGCATTGACTGAAGCTCATTGCATTTGATGATCTCGGGATAGTCTGAAAACATGAGTTTATAGTGTTCCGAAAGCTCAGTTTTTTTCATAGCGGCTCCTTTCGTTGGCTTTATGTAATTGCCTGCGGGATGCAGGCAGTATTCTTATCTATCAAGTTTGGCTTACAACGTAGTCTTTGCCCTTGGGTTTGTTGCAGATCATGCAGCGTTCGTAACTTTGTTCAGGATTTACTTGCTTCAGCTTATATCCGCTTTCTTCATAGAGCGCTGCACACTTAGGACAAAGCGTTCTTACATCTTGTTTAATATTCTTCTTCATCATGCAATACCTACACTTACAGCAAGTGCATTGTTTACCTCCTTCATGGTATTTTCATCAAGAGCACCAATTCGCTGAGTAAGCCTGAATTGGTCAATAGTGGAGAGCTGCTCCATAAGGATGATAGAATTCCTACGCAAGCCACAATCAGTCTTGGCAAAAACATGAGTGGGCAGCGAAGGCTTGTCCAACTTACTTGTCATAGGTGCAACAATGACAGTGGTGCTGCTTGCATTGCCTTTGTTGTTCTGAACGATCAGCACGGGTCTAAATCCATACTGTACTGAAGTATCCTTGCCATCCTCGGTTTTTACCCTCTTGCCAAACTTTGCGAGATAGATTTCTCCACGAAGTACGTTTTCCATTAGGTGTCCTCCTTAAATTATGATATGTATGAGAGGGTGAAGCGACGGCTTACACCCTCGATATCAGTGCGTGTCTATCAATTCCCCGACACGCAGGGAGATCATCAAACGGCTGACAGCTTCTCAGCCTCATGGGAGGTTATCCCCTCCAAGGATCTCTTGGAGCTGCCCCCATTGCTTGCGACGGTCTTTTCACGCTCGAACTGTGGCTGGACAGAAGTATCTGCCCATTCTGGTTCATCGCCACATAGAGAGCTGCTCTACGCTCACAGCGGAAGGTTCTCGCTCACACCTTTCGGTGGTCTTGGCGCAACCGCTGTTTCGGCTTTCCGTTACCGGCAGAATGGGAAAAGTATTTGATGATCGATTTATTCGGTTTTCAAAGTCCTGTGAGGGGGATTGCTTCCCCACGGTGGATCTCTGTACTTTGGTGTCGGTCCCCGGGAAGAACCCCCTCACTTACTAGCCAACAAAAAGGGCAAAAACTTAGAACTTCACAAAAACTTTTTTATATTTTTTTGAATCCGTGAAATCTTATCTGACATGGTTGCCTCCGTTACGCCATAAATACCGGCAATGTCACGTTGACAATACCCTTGTATGAGAAGCGAAATTATCTCCTTGTATGCGGGTTTTAGACTAAGAACAGCTTTTTGAAGATTTACATTTTCAATTTCTTGAATCCATCCTTCGGATTCTATGCTATAAGCTCCATCGTTCTCTTTTGTCGGAAACTCATCCATATCCATATAATGGGACTCTCCAGTTATACGATCATAGGAAGTCATTTCTTCTATTTCTGCTTTATGCGCAAGATCGTTTCTATTTGAGCGAAAAACAGTCAAATCAAATTCAAGCATTTGACGAATTGCATCATCTGTCATCCCCGCTGCGCGATATTGCCGTGCAATCTTCTTTTGTTCTCTCATAAACCTCTGTCTCATCGCACTATGGTTGTGTTTCATTTGTTACCTCCTTGTTTTTGCTGTTGATAAAGTGGATTTGCAAAAAAAAGGAAGCGGAGGTGACCGTGCCATACTGTTCCTTTCCGCCTGAAAGGTAGTTAGGAAAGGATAGATATACGGCATCGACACTGATTAGCCTGAAAAAGCGTACAGGAAATAAAGGGTATCGATTATTGATCTGTTCACTTTGTATGAACAGTGACCATATATCGTATCCTTTGCCTTATGCGCATTCAGGCTTTAGATATTTTGTTGTAAAAGAAAAGACCATCGGTAATACAGGGTTCATTTACGAACCTCATATCACCGATGGCCTCTCATGTAATATTTCTGGATAAACCAATCGGAATATCGGGTATATGACCTGGCTATGGATTTATGTAGTCTATTTCACCTCAACCATTCCGTCGTTATACCGCTTTTTTTGTTGTAGCTTAGTATGCGTTTACATACTCTAATTCTTCCTGTCCTTCTGGAGCATAGACATCTATTGTACTGTGTCTCCGACTTTTTATTTTCCTCACCATTACAACACGGCATCTGTTGCATTGAACTTTGATAGCACCTTGTGCATTTCTATATCCGACAACAATAGTGCCACAGTTTGCACAATGCCATGAGAAAGGTGTCCATTCATCATGTTTTGCCATTTTCGTATATTCTTCTCCTTCTTGGCAAACTCGCATGAGCAGTAGCATAATTGGGGGATTTGCACTTTGCCTCATGACGGCTAGTCTACTATGACAATTTTATAAATGTCCTCAAAGAATATTTTCTCATCATCTAATATTAGAAAGTGATAAGGGATGTTAATTGCTGTAATGGTTCCTGAACGAACTACGTCATGAAAATGACAGTAGTAATTCACTTCAACTCGAGAACCATTTTTGATTTGGCAAAGAACTTTGGAGTTTTGCTCCTGCTCTTCTTCCGATATATCGTGACGTTCTACTCTTGAATGCCGTTCTTCACGATCCCGAAGAGCTTCCTGTAAGCCTTTCATAGCATCGAAGGGCATAAATTGTTTAGCGCGTTGCTCTTGTGTCATCATATCCGGCTCTATGTCCTCCAATCATTTCGTTTCTTTCTCGCTGAGTCGCTCCTTCGGAGAAGTTAACGCCCCTCAGCACAGCATTTTTCCCAAACCGCTCTTTAATCTCCAAAACAGCCTTTTCACGAGATTTTTCCTTCTCGACGCTGTTCCAATCCGTAAAAAGGTCATAGCCCTCACAACCCTCATCACATACGTCGCCAAAGCTGATAGCGAGCCTGCGAATAGGGCTGTTGCGTATGGCAGCGTCGTTGAAAGCCTTTTCAACTGCCGGCCTTACCTTGGATGGCAGAGCGGTTGCGTTAAATAGTTTAACTGAAGCGCCGGTGGATTCATGCTGTTCTCTCGAATAACCTATACCAACCCAAATCTTCTTGGTAATTACCTTGCGTTTCAGCAACTCCTGACAGCCGTGATAAGCCATTTCAATCATTACAGTCTTTGCTTCCTCATAGGCGTAGTCCCTAGGAAGGATCTGTGAGCAAGAAACTGATTTGCTCTTCGGCTATATTTTTTGATGTCCGAAATTTGGCAGCTTTCTCGTCCCCAAGCATGATCTATCAACAACTCTGCATTTATTCCAAACACTTTATACAGCAGATCTTCGGGGCAATGAGCAACCCCACGCATAGTGTTAATGCCATACTTTTCAAGACGTCTTGCAGTTCCTCCTGCTATCTGCCAGAAATCCGTAATAGGCTTGTGATCCCATAAGGTTTCTTTGTAGAGTTCCTCTGTGAGATAGCCTATATGGTCTTTTGCATGTTTGGCAGTAATATCTAGTGCGATTTTTGCGAGATACAGGTTTGTTCCGATACCAACAGTTGAGGGAATATGCAACTCATCAGCGATGTCGTTCATGATAAATTTAGCAAGTTCTTTGGGCGACTTTCTATAAGTATTAAGGTAGCCCGTAACATCAATGAACGACTCATCAATAGAGTACACATGTATGTCCTCATCAGCGAAGTATTTAAGATACAGACCATAAATATCTGCCGTATAGTCTATATACAACTGCATCCGGGGCGGTGCTACGTCGTATTTAATACTTTTAGGGATATCTGATAACCGACAACGGTTCTTTACTCCTTGCGCTTTCATCTTCGGGCTGATTGCGAGACAAAGAGCGTTTTTACCGCGGGTCAGGTCTGCAACTACCAAATTTGTTTCAAAAGGATTGAGTCCGCGCTCGGCACATTCTACAGATGTATAGAATGTCTTCATGTCTATACAGAAGAATGTGTGTTCCCTTGCGCTCATTTACAATCACTCCAAATCTTTTAATACCTTCACTGCTACGCCCTGAATAATCATGGTTTCACAACTAAGGTCAACTGTCCGCACCTTAAAACTATCGTTCTCAGGTACAAGATCAATGTGCTGTCCGTCTTCTTTCGGACGGTATCTTTTTAATGTTGCATCCTCGTTTTCGATGAGCGCAACTACAATTTGTCCGGGCTCTGCATATTCCTGTTTGCGGAGGATAACTAAATCTCCATTATCAATGCCAGCCTTTATCATGGACTCACCATCGGCTCTCAGCGCGAAAAAGTCGCCGCCTCCGAACCAAGACGCAGGAACCTGTACGTATTCCTCGATATTTTCCTCTGCATACTTGGGAATACCGCAGGAAACAGCGCCGAGAACAGGAAGTCTGATAGTGGAGCGTTTAGTTTTTGCCATATCTTTTGTAGCAATTTTTCCGCGCCCATTGATGTCCAACATTCCATTTTCTTTCATGTGGGTCAAATATCTGTGGACGGTTGTTTTGGGTATTCCGAGATCACTCACCATATCATTGATCGAGGGGGAGTAACCGCATTTTTGTTGATACTCATTGATGTAGTTTTCCAATTTTACAAAATACTCAGCCTTCAGCGTTTTTATAGTAAGCACCCCCTCTTCTATAACGGAAATTAAGTTCCGTTATAGCGTGAGTATACCACTAGAATTCTTATTCGTCAACAAACATCTGCCAATTTTTTAGTTTGCGATTATGCAGCGTTTATGTCGCACGATTGCTGTAACTGCGGTGATGCTGTTTTTGGATCTTATGACCGGGTGTTCTCCTTGAAAGGTCAGCTATAAAAGTCAAGAGGATAAACCGGCTGCCGAATGGAGCAGGCGTAGTTAGACAGCGGCATGCAAAAACATATGAAGTGTTTGTAAAAGGGTATGGAGAATTATGGAAAATTGGTCTTAGGTGTTGTAGTATAGAGAATCATAATCGATTAAGAGATAAGCATACTCGGCTCAATCAGTGAAAGGTTGTAAGCACATTACCTATTCAAAGTGAGGTAAATTAAATGAAGGTATTCAAGAGGGTTACAAGCTACTGTCTCGTTTTTGTCATGCTGTTTGTTTATTATCTGGCAACGCCCGTGAAAGCATTGGCAGAGAGTGCTGAACGTGCGGAAGCAATCGAAACATACGCAGATGCAACAAATGATTTCTCTGCCAATACCGAATTGGAATACAGTCCGCTGGTAGGAGAAGAGGAAGCAAACCGAGAAGAGTTTATCAAAGTCTTCCGCCGTGCAGATGGCGCGAGGGAAGCCGTGGTATATACACAGCCCATTCACTATTTGCGAAACGGCGAATGGGATACAATCGATAATACGCTCGAACTTGTAACACTCGAGGACGGCAGCAAGATCTATCGGAATAAAGCGAATGATTTTGTAGTGAGTTTTGCAGAATTGTTTAGCAGCGATCAGCTGGTGACGATTGAATCGGCAGGCAAGTCTTTGTCGTGGCGATTCATCGGAGCGGAAGAACCGATTCCCACACCCACGCCGACTCCCGAACCGACGTCGGAACCGATTGTCACGCCTGAACCCATTATTACGCTCGAACCGATTGTCACGCCTGAACCCATCATCGAGATACCTGTTGAACCTGTCCCCGATTCGGAGATTTCTTCGACTCCCGAAGATGACACGCAGATGGAATCGGATTCTATTCCCGAAATCGACCTTGAAGCAACCGAAGAACCGGAAGCTGACGAAATCATTACCGATCAACCCGAGCCCGATACAACGGAAGAGCCTGCTCTGGAGCTAGAAGTTGTTCCCGAAGCAACGTCTGAGCCCGTTATCACGCCCGAGCCGATTGATACACCTGACCCTACCACAGCGCCTACGCCTGAAGCAACCCCAGAACCCACCGTAGAGCCGACACCTGAACCCACTGCAGAACCCGAAGCAACTGCTGAACCCACCATTGAACCTACAATTGAACCGATTGCAGAGGAAGAGACCGTATTCGACACGCTGATCGTGTCGGATGCGGAAGCCTCGCTTGTTCCCGCTGCATCGACGGTTTCCGATGAAGATCGGGACATGCAGCTGCGCTTCCCCTCGCAACTCACATCCGAAATCGTCTATACCGATCCCACCACGGGTTTGAACGTCCGCTATGTCCTTTCGGGTAAAAGCCTGAGAGAGTACATCACGCTCGAGAGTGCACCTGCCCGTGCGGTCGCCTACACCGTTGAGATTACCGCCGACGGCATCACGCCCGTCACCGATGAAAATGGCAAAACATTCTTTGTCGATTCCGAGGGTAAGAATATTTTCAACCTCGGCGATGCAGTTATGTTCGATGCCGCAGGCGCGGAAAGCAATGCGATTGAAGCACAACTCTCCGAAGTCGACATCGAAGCAAACACCTATACCTATACGCTCATTCCCGACCTCGAGTGGCTGCAAAGCGAGGAACGCCAATACCCGCTCTCTATTGATCCCGATATCGAGATGGAGTTTGGCAATTCGGTTCAGGATACTTACATAAACTCTGTAAATGTCAACAGCAATTATTCTACAGCCGACTATCTGCGAATCGATCGCAACCATGAAAGTTATCTTTATATCCCAAATTCAAGCTTGCCTACCTTGGAGACAGGAGATGTAATTCTTCAGGCAAGCCTCCACCTCGCACGTTATAACATAAACGAAGATCACAGCAACGACCTAATATATCTTTCTGCTGTCGAGGGAACGTGGAATGCCGAAACGCTGACCTGGTCGAATAAACCGGCTTATGATTCCACTGCAGCAGATGGGTTTGGTATCTGTAGCGTGATGGGTAAGTATTCCTACTTTGATATTACCCAAATTATGCAAGGGTGGTATGAGGTCCCGTCCTGTAATTACGGTGTTGTGTTGTACAAGCCTACCAGTGCTTATGCATATTTGAACTCCACCGAGCGCACAGGAGAGCCTAATCCTCCTTATTTCAGCATTGTTTATAGAAATACGACTGGACTTGAAGATACATGGACGTATTATAGCCAGAATATCGGTCGTGCAGGAACAGGTTCTATCAATATTTTCTCCGGAAACCTGACACTGACCCATGCAGATGCTGCAATCAATAACGGTATCCTTCCAATCTCACTTTCCCATATCTATAACGGCAACGATCGAACTCTCGATATCGGTTATGGCAATGGTTGGCGGCTGAACTATGCACAATCTCTCGAAAAGATCGAGGTCCCAGGTCTTGATACAACAGTAGCCTATTACCGTTACATCGATGGCGACGGCACTCGACATTATTATGAGTCAAAGGACGGCAGTACGACCGAGTACGTCAACGAGCTCGACAACGACTCGATTCTCACGATTGATGGAACGACTATAACCATCGCCGATAAGGGCGATAACAAACTCGTCTTCTCTTGTGATGCAGAAGCGACAAAAGGTCGCTTGACTTCAATCTGTGATGCAAATGGCAACGAGACCGTCATTGCTTATACCGACAACGATGTTGCGAACTTACGTATTGCGTCCGTTACGGAAAAACTGTCGGGAAACAGCGAAGGACAGTCACTCACTCTCTCGTATACAAACAATCGTCTTGCTTCCGTCGATGTCCCTGATGGTCTCGATCTTTCCTATGCGTATACCGATGGAAATCTTGCGACCGTTACGTATGCAGACGGCAAAGAGGTCTCGTATACCTATAATGCAAATCATTGCCTAACCGAGGCAACCAACATTGACAACTATCGCGTCTCCTATTCGTACACCGATGGCTCCCCCTATCGCGTAATTCGCGTGGCGGAGGCAGCGGGGACCGTTGATGGGCAATATCTGACCATTGACTATGGTCGCAATAAGACCGTAATCACCGATAAGCAGGACCGCAGGACGATGTACTATACCGACAACTACGGTCAGGCATTGTCGGTTATCGATCCCGATGGTCGTGCTGTCTATGGTGCGTATAACACGGGAACCCGTAAAGTCACCGAACTCAAGGCAACATCCAAACTGCAAAATACCGCGCTGAATCTGTTGGAAGATCCGGGCTTCGAATTGGCATTTCCCGGTGCATGGACGCGCAGCTCATCCTCCTATATCAGCAAAGAGAGTACGTTGTTCCATTTGGGTTATGCAGGTTGCAAATTTACGCAGCATTCAAAAAATCCAATTTCACTTACCCAAACAGTTAACGTCACAGTTGGCGAGACGTATACGTTGTCGGGCTATTTCAGCAGCTCTGCCGTGAACAGCGGTCGTTTGCAAGTGATCAACGGAAGTACGACTTTGCAGAGTGAGCCGATCGTAACGGGCGGCACTGCGGGAACGGATTGGTATCGTGCAAGCCTGACCTTTACTGCAGAGACGAGTTCCGTTACCGTTGGTGTCTTGCTCCCGCCTGCTTCGGGGGAGGGGAAATTGTATGTCGATTCGTTGCAGCTTGAGAAAGGATCAATGGCAAATCGCTATAATCTGCTCGAAAACGGCGACTTCACCGAAGGCACTTCCGGATACACGATGAATTATGCAACCTCTTGTGCGGTAATCGATGTAGACAATGCAAAGTATGCCGCTGCAAGGGATACACACCCGTCTTTCCTCGATGATACTGTGTACGAGATGAATGGGAATGTGGACAATAAGATACGTATTAAGCAGCAGGCAACCCGAGGCAAGGCGGGTGAAACGTATACCTTTGGCGCGTGGATCGCGAGCAATAAAGCTGCACAAACCAGTCAGCTTTGTTATTACAATGGCAGTAGCAGCCACTATGTTACGTATGGCATTGCCCGCATCGGCATTGAGTTGCTGAACGGAAACAATGAGGTAATCCAATCGAGTTTTATCGACTTTGCCGCAGATACGGATGAGTGGCATTATGTCAGCGGTACTTTTACTACAACAAAGACGTATTATAGACTGCAATTGGTGGTGGAGTATCACCGCTCCATCAACACACTCTATGTCGACGGTTTGCAGCTCTACAAGGAGGAGTTTGCGACTGCGTACAGCTACGATGATAACGGCAACCTCACGGGCACGACCTCGCTGATCGGGCAGCAGAACGTTTTCGATTATGACGATAACGACAACGTGACCTCGTCCACCGATCCGCGCGGCAACACCACAACCTATACCTACGACGATCACCACAACCTCCTCACGAGCACATCCCCCGAGGGCGTTGTGACCTCCAACACGTATAACGATTTCGGTCTTGCCACCGAGACCAAGGTCGGCACCGATACGAACTTTATCCGCACCACCACCGCGTATGACGGTGCATCCGCCCTCGCAACGAGCGTAACGGATGCGCGTGGCAGTGCCGTGCTCACGCAGTACAATGCCGCAACGCGCCTTGCGACCGAGATCACGGACGCAAAGAACAACAGCACCGCGTATGGGTATGATAGCCTCAACCGCGTCAGCTCGATCACCTCGGGCGATTCGGGGGTGAGCTACACCTATGCAAACGATAAGCTCACGCAGGTCAATGTGGACGGCGCGGTGTTCTATGGCTTGACCTACGATGGCTTCGGCAGAACGATCTCGACCAAGGCGGGCTCGTCTGCGGACAGCATGACCGCGCTTGCCACGAACACCTATAACAGCGATACGGGTCTGCTCACGCAAACACAGTACGGCAACGGCTTCACCGTTTCGTATCTCTACGATAATCTCGACCGCGTCACCGAGGTCAAGTACAACGGCACGACCGTCTACAAGTATGTCTATGACGGATCGGGCAATCTGTACTCGGCGTGTGATGTCGCGCTCGGCTTCACCATCTACTATGAGTACGACCATACCGATCGCTGCGTCAAGAGCTATACCAAGGACAATGCAACGGGCGCAACCCTGTCGTCCTATTCGTATCAGTACGATGTGAACAACAACCTGACCAAGCTCACCTGTTCGACCAATGGAACAACGTGGGCTACGACCTATGCCTACGATGCGGACAACCGCCCGACTACCGCAACGCTCGCAAGCGGCAAGGTCATTACCAACACTTACGATGCGATCGGCAGACTTTCCACAAAGTCGATCGGTGACCATACCACCACGCTTTCGTATCTTGCAGGTGCAAACGGCTCGCAGACGGCTATGGTGGCATCCTATCAGAACGGCACGGATGCGGCGTACCAGTATACCTACGATGCGAACGGCAACATCACCCACATTCAGCAGGGCGATACGCACATCTACTATCAGTACGACAACCTGAACCAGCTGGTAAGAGAAGATAATAGTGTTCTTAATAAGTCGATCACGTACACGTATGATGACCGTGGCAATATCCTCAATAAGACCGAGTATGCCTACGTTGCAAACGGAGGTGCGCTTGGTGTGCCGACAGACACAATCGTTTACGGCTACGAAGCGGAGCACCAGACCTGGGCGGATCAACTCACGTCCTATGACGGAGAATCCATCCGCTACGATGCAAGCGGCAACCCGACCACCTATCGTGGTTATACAATGACGTGGAACGGCAGGCAGCTAGCAACGGCTACAAACGGAACAAATACCATTTCCTACTCCTACGATGAGAATGGAATCCGAACGCAGAAAACAGTAAACGGAACAATAACGAACTACAACTACCATGGTTCTGCTTTGATCTCACAGGTCACGGGTAATGATACATTGTTGTTTAGCTATGATGCGAGCGGCAATGTCGTTGCGGTCAATTACAACGGAACATATTACTACTATGTCCGCAACGGTCAGAATGATATTATCCGCCTAATCGACAGCAGTAATAACACCGTAGTTGAATACACCTACGATAGCTGGGGCAAGCAGATCGCTTGCAACGGCTCGTTGGCGAGCACGTTGGGCAACCTTAATCCGTTTAGATATCGTGGTTATGTCTACGATACTGAGACAGGATTCTATTATGTATCCAGCCGTTATTACGATCCTGAGATCGGTCGGTTTATTAACGCAGACGATATAGACTATCTCGGTGCAGATGGCAGTCCGCTAAGTTATAATCTGTTTGCATATTGTATGAATAACCCAGTTAACCGCTTCGATGTTAACGGCAACTGGTCTCTGCCCAACTGGGCGAAAATTGCAATTGGAGCAGCGGCTATTGCGGTTGGTGTTATTGCTACTGCTGCTACTGGAGGTGCTGCAGCACCGGTTTTAGTAGCATCACTCAAAATTGCTGCAACAAGTGCCGCCATTGGCGCTGTTAGTGGTGCGGGAATTAGCGCGGTGAATCATCGTGTGTCTACAGGCAGCTGGGAAGGTGCAGGAAAAGCCGCTGTAACGGGTGCAATAGATGGTGCCTGCGATGGATTTATGTGGGGTGGAATAACTGCTGGAGCATCTTTCACTACAGTTGCTGCAAAAGGTATAAAGGTAAAAGAGATAGGCAAACTTAAGCCTTCTAACAAACCAGGAGATGGTTATTCCGGTGTTAAATACCAAGCACCAAAGGCAAATGGCAAGTATACAACTAGGTCGATAGAGTTGCATTCTCCGCATAAAAGTGGTCCTCACAATGTTTGGCATTGGCAGCAAAACACATGGAATCCATACAACAATAGCATTACAGGTAGTGCTAAGCATTGGACGATATGGGGGAAGCCACTATGAAGAAAATGGTATACACAAATAAAATAGATGATGAAATTATTTTCCACGAGAATAATATGCTTGCATTGTATCTTGAAAAAATTAAGAAATACATGCCTCTCTTTGAGGAAAGTGGATATTCTTTGAAGGTGGGGCTTATGTGGAAATATTTTCCGAGAGACACTGTAATACTTCAAAGAGGGAGTTTCCAAAATGGTTACCAGTGCTATGTGTACTGTGTAGTTCAAAAAGATGGAAATGAGGTTCGTATTGGTAGTATTGATGGTGAAGCAGATTATTATCCTTTATCTACAGCATGGATGATATCATCTATATTTAGGAAATTCTTCAAACTAAATGCTGAACTTTATGCAAATACAGATGATGCGGACGCGGATTTGAATGATTTCTTGTCACAACTAAAGTATTCAAGATAAATTCAAGAAATGTTGATGAACTATCCCAGCAAGCATCGCCAATGGGTGACCATTGGCACTTGACAGGAATATTCCTGAAACCTTTAAGGGCTTGGGGTTATCCCAACAAACTGCCTTTGTCCCCAAAAGGCGATGCTTGCTGGTACACAACAGTTTCATTCACTATTTTTAAAGATTTTGTGAATATTTGATTTTAAGGCTTACTTTTTTGCTTCCAAGTGAGGAAACAGTTGGAGGGTATTTATCCTCTAACTGTTACTCTCACGGAAAAGGAGGCAATTATGCGTAAGGTGAAATTAATCGTTCACGAAACCTACCAAGGCAAATGCAAAAGTGAGGATGTCTTTGCGGCGGTATTTCTGTCAAATGCCGCCGCATTGACTCCGAACACACATTCTGGTATAATAAAAAACACCGAACGATCTCAGGATTCACTTTGTTCCGAGAAAGGAGCAACTTATGGAACAAGTGAGGAATGAGCAGACCATTTACAGCGCAGCAGTCTATTGCAGACTCAGCAAAGACGACGAGCAGGCAGGAGAAAGCGTCAGTATTGAAACCCAGAAAATGATGCTGACGGATTTCTGCCACGAACGGGGATTCTCCATCTACGATATCTATGCAGACGATGGGTATTCAGGGCTGAACTTTAACCGACCTGCATTTACAAAGTTGCTTGAGGACATTGACAGCGGCAAAGTCAATCTTGTCATCACCAAAGATTTGAGTAGATTGGGCAGAGACTATATCCAGACCGGCTATTACACCGATGTGTATTTCAGCCGTAAGCGGGTTCGGTACATTGCCGTGAATGACGGAATTGATACCAATCAGGACGATAACGACATTGCGCCGTTCAAGAACATCTTAAACGATATGTATGCAAAGGATTTATCCCGAAAGGTAAAGTCAGCCAAACGCCAACGAGCCTACAAAGGGTACTATATCAGCGCACAGGCACCCTACGGCTACAAGGTAGACCCGACAAACCGAAATCGCTTGATCGTAGACGAAGAAGCCGCTGAGGTGGTAAAAGAAATCTTCCGTCTTGCCCTTGCCGGACACAGCCTAAGCCAAATCAGCAGAATACTGTCCGAACGGAAAATCATCACACCGGGTGTTTACAAAGCACAGAACGGTGACACGAGATTTTCGAGGTATCAGGAAGGAAAAGAACCTTTTTTCGGCTGGTGCTACCAAACGGTGAGAGCGATTCTCCGAGACCAAGTCTACACCGGAGATATGGTGAATCACAAGGTAGAAATCGTCAATTACAAAACCAAGGAATGGGTCAGAGTACCGAAAGAACAGCACATTATTGTAGCAGATCGGCATAAACCAATTGTCAGCCGAGATGACTATGAGCGAGTGCAAAGTCTCATTTCCTTGCGACACAGGCCGAAAAAGCACAATTTTGATAACGTATTCAAAGACCTGACCTTTTGTGCCGAGTGCGGACACCGTATGACCTTGATGATGAAACCGCTGAAAGCAGGACCGACACCGCTGATTCGTTGCACCCACCATTACACCAATCCCGAAGATTGCAAGCACAATCACGCTATCTACTATGATGATCTGTATGAAGAAGTGCTGAAACGGGTACGAGGTATCGCAAGCAAAATTGAAAGCGGTGAGCTGTTGGAGAGAATCCAAAAGCAAAGCACCAAGCGGGTAAAAACGGACAAGCTGATTGCAGAACAGGCAAAAGCCAACAAACGGCTGACTGTGCTGAAAAGAATCATTAAAAAACTGTACGAGGATTTTGCCACTGACCTCTTGGATTCGGAAAGCTACCATTCGATGCTGACCGAGTACACCAACGAGCAAAAGCAAAACACCGCAAGACTTGCGGTGATTGAAGCGGAGCTGAGTAAAGAAGGCAACGACGAGCAAAACGTGCAGAAACTAAAAGCCGTGCTGGACGAGTATTTGAATATCGAAACGCTCACAGCAAATATGCTCAATCAGTTAATTGAGCGAATTGAGATCGGGCATACCGTTAAGGTGGACGGATGCCGATAACAGGAAATCACCATTGTTTACCGTTTCATCGGAACGGCAGACGAAATTTGAAACAGGAATAAAAGTGAGAATAACGACCGTGCAATCGCCATTTGCGGTTGCCGGGTACATATATAAGTCCAGCCGAAACGGAACTTTACTATCTCCAAACGCGCTATTATGATGCCGAAGTCGGTAGGTTTATTAATGCAGATATCTATGTTTCCACGGGGCAGGGGCTCCTTGGAAACAATATGTATATGTATTGTGGCAATAATCCTATATCTCGCGCGGATGATGAGGGAGATTTTTGGAATTTTGTTATTGGCGCTGCTGTTGGCGCGGTTGCTGGATTTGTCTCTAGTGTCGTATCCGACGTTATAGAGGGAAAAGAAGTAGACTTTGGCAAGGCGGCGATTAGTGCAGCGTTTGGTGCGGTGAATGGACTCGTTTCTGCAAGTGGTCTCGGTATGCTTGCTCAAGCGGGGATTGCTGCGGGATTAGGTGCGGCAGAAAGTGTATCCAGACAAGTGTATGATCAAAGAAATAGTTCTTCGTGTGAAATCGATTGGCTGGATATGGGTATATCTGCAGGATTAAATGCTTTTGGATCACTAGGTGGGTCATTGATTGGTTCTCATAGTAAAGCTTATGGTGGGGCTAAACAAATCCTTGATCGTGCGCAGCAGAGAATCAATAATGGATCTATTAAAAGAGGATTCCAGATAGCGAAAGATGCAATTCCGCTTTTCGACACAGCTAGAGGAATTGCTTCAACGAGTGGTTCGGGCATATCTGTTACTCTTAATTCCGCTAAAACGGCGATCATGAGGTTTTTAAATAAGTAAAATGGAAAGCAAGACCATTTTTATTCCCATTTGGGGAAATTGGATTATACGTTTGGAACGCTGGCTTTCGGAACAAGCAGCACGCGGGTGGATTCTTAAAAAAATCGACGGCAGAGGGTTCCACTTTGAACGAGGAAAGCCACGAACAAGAATTTATATGTTTTATAAGTCGTCGGGAATACATTCCAGACGAAAATATTACGACCCTATTGCCTTACGGATCGGACACAAAATCAAAGCTTCTTTTCACGCGACGAATACTGTGGAAACATGGGGGGAGTGGAATTTAGTGAGTTTTGCTGTTGATGGAGCTCGAGAAAAATACAAAGAAGTATTTATCGAACGAAACAATTATTTAAAAAAAGAAGCGTTGTCAGCCATCATCGCAGGGGTATTCTTTTTCCTATTATCGACATTTGTATTTGTTTGCAGCTTGGGTAGAGGAAAGGGATATATCATTATCGGCACACTATTTCTGTTGGTGACAGTTTTATGGTTATGGAAATGGGTGGACGAGTATTTGCGCCTTACAAAGGAAAACGAGTTAGCTTTGACAGCGGGGGATAAATAAGACAGGGAAATAAGACAGGGGACGGTTCTGTGTCTTGACGAGGAATGGCAAAACCGACAAGGTATTCGCGTTATGTGAGCGAATATTATAATATCCACCAGATTGCTAGCACCTTGAAAGAGCAATACGAAGCAGCGTTCGCCCCCAGCTGCGCTGCTTCAAAACAGTTTCGCTGTTGCATACATAAATCGGCGATTACACGACCACGCTTTCGTATCTTGCAGGCACGAACGGGTCGCAGACTGCTATGGTATCGTCCTACCAAAACGGCACGGATGCGGCATATCAGTACGAGTATGATGCAAACGGCAACATTACCCACATTCAGCAGGGTGATTCGCATATCTATTACCGGTACGATGCGCTGAATCAGCTCATTCGCGAGGATAACAGCATTCTCAACAAGTCGATCACGTACACGTATGATGATCGCGGGAACATCCTCAATAAGTCGGAGTATGCCTACGTTGCAAACGGAGTTGCGCTTGGTGTGCCGACAGACACAATCGTTTACGGCTACGAATCCGAGCACCAAGGTTGGGCAGATCAGTTGACCTCCTACGATGGAGAAGCAATCCGTTACGATGCAAGCGGTAATCCGACTACCTATCGTGGTTATACCATGACTTGGAATGGACGGCAGTTAGCAACGGCTACAAACGGCACAAACACAATTTCGTATTCCTACGATGAGAACGGAATCGGTAGCGCCGAAAATTTTGTGTAAAGTCAAAATCGTCAGACAATTCCAGTTTAGC
>ERZ857998.2359-NODE-2359-length-17830-cov-6.372602_pt1 | contig 17830 bp, 13 predicted proteins | sample MGYA00519954_ERZ857998 | MGnify/ENA primary metagenome ERZ857998 (study PRJEB31778, sample SAMEA3449424) | human gut metagenome | biome: human gut; feature: human-associated habitat; material: faeces | place: United Kingdom | collected 2010/2012 ...
AATACTTTTTACCGAAATAAACAATAGCAAAAGGGGCTATCCGACTTTTTGGACAACCCCTTTGTGCATAAACAACAAGAAGGTGTGTTTTTTGACACACCTTCTCCGCATGGAAAATATAAATCAATACCGTTACATTATTTCCGAGAAATCCGCTTCTACCAGATCACCTACAGCAAGGCTTGCCGAATAGATATCTTCTTTTGTGAGAACTGAAAGGTTGTAGGTACCAGCAGCAGAATAGCTATGAGTCTTTGAAGCGCTATAAGCGTCGACCGGAGAATTGTCTCCCCAGTCGATATAGCCCTCTAACACATCGACGTTGGCTATTTGATAAGTAACATTCGGATTGTTTGCCTGGATGGTATATGTAAATTTTTTAGCTTTTGACATGACATCATCCAATTCTATTTGAGTCTCGGTCCCCCACGGTTCAATCGTAATGTTACTGTTATCCAGATCCATTGACTCACTCTTCACGGTCAGGTTAAACAGATATTTCTGTCCGCTGGCAAAATTCATGTTTTTCGGCACATCAACGATGTACTGTTTGCCATCGATGGTAAATACGAACTCAACCTTACTCGTAGATGCAGTCTGAAACGGAATCACCATTGACAATGGAAAATCCTTGGTCCAACCAGACTGTTCGATTACCTTGCTGGTCTGTATCTCATATTGATCGTAGACAGTCTTGGTTATCACACCGGTTGAAATGTTTAGCGTACCGGCAGTAGCGAAAGTACGTTCATTTGATTTGTTTCGGATGACCACAGAGGTCAGTCTGCCCTCCCCACCTATATAACCGTTTTTTTTCACATTGAAAGACATGACACACAGAGCATGCTTCATATTCAAGGCAACCTGCGCACGTTCGGCAGATGCACTTACACCGCTTCCGCTGTAAAGATAATCCGTCTGGCTGGCCACTTCTACAGGAACGGCAACACCATCATTTACGGCATTTGAATGCGGATAATAGGCGAACACATAAGCAGGAGTGGTGGATAGAGACACTTCCGGTGCAAGCGTCCATTTGGAGTTGTTGTATGTAGCTTTGACTTGCCCGTCCACTTCACCGTAGTCATTACTTGATATGCCGCCAGCCTTTACGAAAAGGCCCAATTCGTCTTGAGGGACCCACGCATTATGTTCGGCCTTGGTACCATCCACTTTTTGAAGATAAGCGGATATGGAAAGTTTGTTACCTTTGACGGCAGGTTGTTCGATCATATCATCATCACTGGAACAGCCCGTCAAGCTGGCAGCCATAGTCAAGCAAGACAACAGGACTGCAGAAAAAAGAAATTTCTTCATACGTTTTGATTAACTAAAATTACAATATCTTAAAAAAAGCAGATACCTGCTTTCAATAACTTATTCATTTTCAACTCAAAGATAAAGATAGTTATTAAGACAGCAATGCCAACCATCTATAATTTAACATACATTCACCAAACATACTTTTCAAATAATCCAACAGCATTTCGTTCACTCACGTTTCGTTATTCTTTTGGCTGCAGCCTTGAAAGCCGAATTGAATTTATCTTTTTTTGCGTGCCTGATATCATTGCAAAGTGTCTGGTCTTTTACTTTTGCATACACCTCTGTTGTCCGGACACTGGCATGTCCGAGCAAAGTCTGCACCGATGTGATTGGAACCTGCATGGCCAGAAGTTGTGTAGCCATTGTACGTCTGGCCGTATGAAAGGAAACCTTGTCAGGTTTGATACGTTTATGGATTCGGGAAAAGACCAACTTGATGATACGGTTTGAATTGGCATTGGATGGCAGTTTAAACAGGTTTCCGGCCTTCCGTCCGAATCTGTTCAGTATCAGGACACTTCTTCCGGAGAATATATCGTCCAAAGGAATACGTACAATCTGACTTGTTTTCTTTGTAGCGACCGTCAGCCAATGTTTAGAACCTTTTTTAGTAATGTTGTTTCGCTTAATGGCGGAAAGGTCAGAGAAGCGTAATCCAGTGTAGCAGCCAAAGAGAAACGCCCCAAGAACCTCTCTGTATGTAGGTTGCAATGAATCAAAGTTTTTATGGAAATAACAGTCTATTTTCGCAAGTTCCTGAAGAGACAAGACCTCTTTGTATGAAGTCTGTAATCTTAAGGGAAAGTTAAAGAAAGGATTATCTGTCGCGTTCATGTATCCCAATTTGATAGCCTGGTTGACGGCCTTCCTCAATACTTTGGAATGTTTGGCTACCGTATTCTGATTGCATTTACAGCTACGCGCCAACCAACTGTGGAATTTCTGTATGAATGAGTAGTTGATATCGGAAAAATCAGCCCGATATGCAAATTCGAGCATTTTCCGGTACGTGAACATATAGTTGTTCCTGGTAGATTCCTTTACATCCGGATCCAGGCAAACCTTTTTCAAGAAAATCAGGAATCGCCCCTGGTTATCATTGTTCTTTCGTGCGTCTACCCCATCGAAGTCCATGGAAAATTTATGTTTTCTGGTACCGCCAGCACCGTCTTCATCCGACATGTCATCGTATGCCCCACCGAGTTTGTTGGATCTGTTAATGGGACGGATATACTCCGGAAGTATTAGTTGCGGTATGGCAGAGCCAGAAGATTCACCCGAAACATGAGCAACCGGTTCAGCCGGTTGCCTGTCGAGGTCTAAAACAAAATTCCTCCCGTCCACCTTGATATAAAGTAATCCGGATATACGGGAGCCCAACTCTCTTTTAAGTTCATAGAAAAATGATGCACTTACATCATATACAGATTGATAGTCAGAGCACCTGCTAGATACACTTAGTAACATACAAATCAGATAAAAAAAGAACGGATACCTGTTCAAAGTATCCGTTTCATAAATTATTATTTCAAAAATATACTTAGTACAAAAAATAAGGTCTACTTATAGCCTGTTTCCAGACAAACCCGTCCTATATCAGGGATGGTTTGCAGGAAACAGTCTTACTGTTTGATACCGTTTTGAACAGCTATTTCAAATTCCTCTTTAGTACACGGCTTTCTGATTATCCAATAAGAGATCGTATTGCTAGAGCCTGTACCGCCAAATGTAGAACCTTCGGAGGTTGCTCCATTCACCACAAGTTCCCAGCCCTGTTTATATAGATACATCAATGCCGCTGCCGGTGTCTTGAACTTGATTTTCTTACCTTTGTCATCCCTAAGTTTTTCAATGCTCTGTCCGTTATCCAGGTCAATCTTGAAACCTTCATTTTTTAGACTGCCGGAAAAAGTAACTATATTGTAAATATGATACTGTTTAGTTTGGGCAATGGTAGCACAGGCACAGCTCACTAAAAAAATACTAAAAGAAAACGTTTAATTGCCATAACAAATACACATTAGGTAAGTTTAAATACATCTGCAAATATAGAGAATAAAACAGACCCTATTAAAGGCTGTCTGTTAAGTTCACCTGTATGGCAACAACCGTCAACTGTTTTTGCTCGCATAAGCCAGCCACATAATTGAACACGCCAGAACAATCAACGGGTAGATGACAAAAGTCTTAAAGTTAATCATAAAGAGAAAGAATACAGACATGATAACAAAATAGAACAGTAATACCAATATCGTCTTGTAAGATTCGTATTTAAACTCTTTATTTAGATAATCATAAACCTGCCATAATTGACAAGAGGCAAATAAAAATAACGAAATGGAAATTATAAAGGATTGCTGTTCAACCTCATATCCATACACACCTAATATGAGAACCAGCCATCCGACCAACCCGGCAGTTAACGGTTTTTTAATATTTGCAAAATCCATAAGGACCATATTTGAACCTATAAACAAGCCTGAGAGACCTAATGCTGTAAATAAAGAAATAAATATGGAAACACCATCAGTTGAAGTCTCCGTTTGTCCATATCCAAGAATATGATCACTGGTAATCATATGCAAAAGCATGCCGCAAACGGCCAACCCAATCAAAACATGCCCTTTAAATTGATCCTCGATAAAATAGCAAATTGCCCCAGCAAACAAAAAAAGTGCAGAAATCCAGACAAGATCACGTGACAAAGAATCCGGAAGATTGAGCAGGCTTTTGATTTTAGCTGCAAAATCAAAGATAGCCCGAGAAATGCTGTTTGTCAATGGAAAAGATTCGTACCATGGAACTGCAGCACTTCCGACTACCATCATCCTGTCATGTCCACCAACGGACACTACTTCTTTCTTATCAACCTGTGGCTTTGCGGAGTTACTCACCACCTTAGACTGTTTATCCGATGTGCTTTTTGAGGTAGCTGTAAGAGTTCTTTTCTGCAAAGGAGAAATCTGCCTAATCTTTACTTCAAAGATATTAGACACAGAAGGGAAAACCATTACAGCCTGCGATTTCCCTTTATACAACACTTTCTCATCAACCTTTAGAATGTTATCATACTGTAGATTGATCATCACACCTTTTTTATCCTCTGTCCAAAACGCCTTGATAAACTTAAAATTTGACAGTTGAAACTCCGGAATATTTCCTTCATCGATATAACTCTTATATTGTTGAATAAATGTCAGCATGTAATTTTCCAACGAATACAATTCAGACTTAGATGAATAGTCCATGAAATCCGGTATGAACACCACTCCCTTCACCGTTTCCTGCTTCAGGAAATTCTCGATATAGGTAGAAAGATATTCCTGATAGTCGGTAGCAGCAGCCAGTTCGTTATAACGGCTTTCGATAACTTTAGGCAACTTTTCCATGTAAGTCTGTACATCGCCATTGAAAGGAGTCTGAGCATTCATTGTGAATCCGAGACTCAGAAATAAGACTAAGAGCAAAGTCAATTTTAAGAGTGCTTTTTGCGGTTGAAATGACAGCATAGTATTTGTATTCATTGTGTTTGTAAATCATTCGGTTTAAAACAAAAAGGGAAATGTGTGTAACCTTTTGCATCAAATCGGCCATTTATTTGCAAATATAACAGGAATAGGTTTATATACTACCTTTTCATTCAGATATAATGAAAAAAAGAGACAGCCTTTTGAGGAGGGCACTGAAAAAGGTCCCCACTTTTTCGACCTATGAAAGAAAAAGTTATAGTTTGTAACTTCAATTGGCAAATTGATGGTGTTTTAAGGCACTTTTTGCGTTATTATGCCTTGAAATGGCGTTCATTATCATCATCTACTTACAGTTAGAAGTCAAAAAACACTTTTTCAGTGTCCTCCCCTTTCGAGCTGTCTCTTCAAACAACAATTTACTTCCTATTTCAACTTGTATTCAGAATATCAATTTGATGTATCTTGTTTAATCCAGTATTCAAACATCTTGATCCAGTTTTCTTCCAGCCTAATCCATGCTTCAGGATCCTTTATGCTTGTAGGTAATGCTTGAACCCAATAGTTTGCATCAATACGACCTATTTGATGTGTAGACTTTTGCCAATTGACCCATTTACTAGGATCATGTCTTTCAGAATCTTTAATCGTCCATATATAATAGCCTGAAGTTGTTAATAAATCAACATTAGTGCCATGGGGATACGTTCCAACACCTTCTACATCACCATAACTTATTGCACCTTTAGAGAATGGCGCAACTTTCACCCAATAGGTTTTATTAGTATCTGTACCCTCTTCTGCGATGACATCATTGTCATTAGAACAGGCGGTCATAGCAAATGAGAACACTGCCATTAACCCAAAAAGAATTAAGTTAAACTTTTTCATAATCATCTATTTTGGTCATTGTTTTGTTGCAAAGATACATATATTAATGAGAATAAGGATTTAAGCCATATAATCTTGAATTAAATTAACATACAATAACCACGGATTAATATATATTAATACAGAGGCTATCTATTAGAATTTCAACGTAAACCTCTTCACTTCAAAACGTTTGTCATTGTAAAGCTGCACAACGTATGTATTACCTTTTCCCACATTAAAGGTTACATTCGATTCATCCACACGATGACAAGAAAGGGATTGACCGTTATTAAACACCTTCAAATTAGAGTAAAGAGTGATACCGGACAAGATGACCTTTGACTGGAGTTTATTAAGTTTAAGATTAATCTGACTCAACTCCAATGGGGTTATTGAAATAGGTTCAGAAAAATTACATGCCTGTGCATTTAAAGCATGTTCAACTTCATCTACCAGTTTGCCGGTAGAATCATAACAGAATTCTGCATTTTCATTGACCAATAACCAATTTTCCGGAGTGTCAGATTTACCATCCGGCAAAAACATAGCTACGATATAAGGACAATATCTATTTTTATAATCATGATAATTTGAGAACTGACAATTTGCAAAGACACATGTCCTTTCTTCTCCCGGATTGAATTGAACACGGAACGTTCCGTCGATATCGGCCTGCTCGCCATCAAGATTGGCAAAATATGTAATACAGTCAGTCCATTCATCCGGACAATCACCAGAAGCATATTCACTGCCTCTCCAGAACATTTTCAGATCACGCTTATTGACCAGTTTGATTCGTCCAGACAATGTTTTGGATTGTGTATTGTGAAGTGTCATCTGAACTCTGAAGTTCTCATTTACCTTGTATCTAAATACACCATACATAGATCTGATAGCATTCTGATCGCCAGGTGAATCTAGTTGAATCATAGAAGAACTACTTGGGGCATCATAGCTGTCAAGAACATCCAGTTTCCATGAATCCATGTAATCATCGTCTAACTCAAATCCTGCAGCAGCCATCAACTTCCATGTATTCTCTCCCTTAAATTTCACAACAGGATAAAATGAGTATCGGCCTGCCGGCAAAGTAATATAACATGGAAAAAACGGTTCGGCACTTCTACCTGCTTCGATTTTTTTATTTCCATAACCTTGATATAGTTCTACCAGTTTGCCATCCTTGAAAGCTCCCATACGCATATCGCATTCAATTTCCTTGCCCATACCATTATAAATAAGTAACCCGATTACCTTGATTTGATATCTGACAGCAACATTACCAAATGATGTCATTTGTAGTCTGGGGGTCATTCGTACAGGATTTTCGTAATCTATAGATATATTATCAATTGACTCATTCTTAATCGTCTGAGAAAATGATAAACAATATATTAATACATAACATATAAGTAAAGAAATACGTTTCATAATTGTTGAACATTTGTTTAAACGTGGGGCAAACTTTTTTGCCCCACAAGGTTAATCTTTAATTTTTACCTTCGGGCTCAATCGGTTTAACCCACCATTCCTGAGCCTTCTGTTTCAAGGTTATTGTTGTTGTACAAGATGTTCCTCCGCAAGTTGCAGTAATGGTAGCTGTTCCGGTTTTTTCCGGTCCGTCACTAACTGCTATAGGCCAAATTCTATAAGTTGTACCAATATTTACTTTAAAGCCTTCTGTACAATCTGCAGCAACATTGGAAACAGTTTGAATCTCATCTCCTTGTGATACCCCATTCAGATATTTAGTGCGATAACCTGTAACTGTAAATGTTTTTGCATAGGCAGCAGCTGCATCATTAGCTTCCCATTCCATAGAAGCAGGTTCAGCAACAATCCGATAATTACCATACGTGAATGTTGCACCTTTCTGTACAATAGTCATATTATGGGTAGAAGCCGCATGTCCGTTTTCAGTATTGGCTATAGTCGCAGTAACAACGATTGTTCGATCCGAGGTAGCACTAGGATTAGATTCATCGTAGTTCTTGGTCACTGAGACACGTCCGTTAGATAAGCTGGCAAACGCAGAGCCTTGCGTCAGAGTCAGCGTGGGTGTAGCTGTTTCATTTTCGCTACCACTGTCGGCAGTCACCGAGTTCCAGCAATAGTTGACAGTGCGTGAAGCTGCCAGGTTAGATATTACAGAAGTATTTTCTGTACCAATGGAAGCATTTGCTGTCAATGTAGTCGGTGTTGCCGTACCGGTAATCACATAATCGGTATATACCTTATTAGTCTTTTGACCGGCATTTTGCACAAGTGTCGTTGACTTGCTGGCGTTACCGGAAAGAGAGCTGCTTACCGTTACATGCTGAGTACGTTGGCTCAATGTCTTGTTGTTCTTTGTAGTCACGCTCATTGTCGCTCCAGCTTTGTTGGCGAAGTCATGACCATACTTGGCTGCCGGGAATACCCGAGTCTTTGCTGTCGAAGAAATACCCCAATGACTGTCTGTATTATCTACCAGGGACTTCTGCATCTGATCGTGAACAACCGTTTCAATGTCTACAGTCACGCCGCTAATTTTCTTCGGTCTGTAAATGAATACATCGAAAGAACCTAGTGTAGCACCGTTGACGGTACCTTTAGCCTCCATGCTTCTGTTAACAGATGCCTCATTCTCAATCAGCACAGACCATAGATTATCGTTGTTGTCACCATAGGTAACTGAACCCTTGGTCTGGTTTACTATCAACATGTATGCCGATTGTGGAACTTGAGCATGGTCGATAGGATTGTCGTGAGCTCCTGCTCCATTTGCTGTGGCATACATATCCTGTCCATCAATGACCACATGAGCCACCATCTTGCGAGCAACTGTCTGTCCGTTCTGTTCATCGACATTTGCAGTAGATTTTATTGTTTTGCTACTTTCAGTATATGCCCATGCTGATTCACCGAATCGGTCAGTATTGTTTGCTGGGAGATATTCGTTTTCCTGTACCTTTAAAGTGATTTGATTGTTGTTTCTGGTAGTCATTGCTGCATCATCCACCTTCACACCATCCAATGTAACGGTACGTGTTGCTGACAATACAACTGAACGAAAAGAAGCATCATCCGCTGCAATATTCAAAACAGGTACATTGTCACCTGTAACAGGAGCCTCCCAAGTGATTTTCCACGGAGAATATACATAGCTCTCATATCTCGCCTGCAGCCGTCTGCTCTTATTCACCACAAAACGGTACGTTTCACCGGCATCCGCAATTTTCTCCCATGTCTGTGAAATGTTGTTGAATTCGAACCATCCGATGAATTGCGTACCGGCAGGCAGCCCAGAACCGATTTGTGCAGCCACCTGACATTCTCTCCCAGACAGGTAACGTCCTACAAACTTCATGGCTGTTCCGGAATCACCACCACCGGTAGGATGCAATTCGCAACCGTCATATTTATCACAACCTGACGCAAGCATATCACCATTCTTGCGGACATCAGCCGTGATGGTAAACATGCTGCCAGCCAAATCATACGTTTTACCTCTTTCCAGGTTCTTCCTTTCTGTTCCCAGACTAGCCTTTACAGGAGCCAGTGGTTTGCCGGAAGCATCGTATGGAACAAACAGATCTTGTCCGTTAGTCAATGTTACAGGCGGCACATAAGCCTGGAACTCAGTCAAACCTGTTGAAGGGTCTAAAGCGGTCTTTACATTCATTTGTATGCCGCTACCTGCACCCTGACCGGCTTTTTGAATACAGGTCAAATCGGCCAGATTAACAACAGCTCCAGTCGGGAAAAGAGCCTTTACATATTCTTTGCTATTTGCATCAGAGCGTGTCCATCCGAACCGTACATCCGACATCATATGATAGAAGTCCATGTCAACCTCTCCGGACACACCATCTACGGTAGTGGATTGTGCAGCCATGATATCCGAATTTATCCGGTTTGTTTCAGAACTCTGATCGGCAGCCACTGAGAATTCCAAAGCACGTGCGTCTACATTTTCACCTGTCTGCGCAGTGCTATAGGGGAAATAGGCATAGAATTTAAAAGCCCCCTCGCGGCTGATCCATATTTTATCAGCTTCAGTAGCAGGCTTGAATTTACCACCTTCATACACATATTTCTTGTTTGATGCAAAATTCACCTTGCCGAGCTGCTTGCCAGGCTCCACACAGAACACGCCGATGGCATCGCCATTAGTCCAAGTTGTCTTTGGTCCGGCCTTTGTATCCGCATCGTTATCTACCAGTTCAGCATTGTCATAGATGACTGCCATCACCTGCCCTTGCTTATCGATTATGGCTTCATCCTCATTATTACAGGATGCTACGGCCCATACCGACAATATCAGAGCAAAAACCGTCCTCAAACAGAAAATAAATTTTTTCATAAATCGGTGTTTTAATTAAATATTTTATTTGTATTTCATCTACTGCAAGCCTACGCCAAGGAAATAAACCAAGAGCACCGGCATGACAACCTTTCAAAGGGGGGAAGAACGGCGTATTGGGGATTGTGCGATACCCATGACTATAGGGACAGTCACACACAAAGGACAAAACGTAAACATTCTTCCATCTGTTTTGGTCAAAAACAACAGCTAACTCCATGAAAGCTAATAGTTGACGCAAAACTACTGATAAAAAACTGAAATACAAAAAAATGTAGAATTTAATTAGTTTAAGTTGGTAGGTACAGCAGTCTGCCAACTTTCGGGCGGTACTACTCCGGTTCAGTGATATTATACACCTGTGTAGAGATAAGAGTTATTTCCTTTTGGAACACACGACTGTCTTTTGTTGTAAAGGTAAGAACAAGCCTAGTTTCATGATCTCCGTTTGCGGCATCCCGGACTGATTCGATTGGCAATGAGTACAGCCCTTCCTTTTCAGATACCGTCCCTCCTGCTTTGATCCACTCCGTTTCTATCAGATTGTACTCAAACTCGCACTCTTCGTCACACCAGTAACCAGCGGCAGGCTTGCCATTGATGAAATAATGAGAAGCCAGAGCACATTTAAAGTTGGCCACAGCCCCTTTGTTGTCCAGATATACCACAGAACCGCCCTGATTAGGATGGATGATGAAATAATCATCCTGGATAGTAAGCACAGCTTTTTCCTGTTTCATTGGAACTGAAACATCCTTTCCGTTTGTAGAAATCCTCAAAACTGCATTTTTCCCGCTCTTCCAGTCCTCATTCTCTTCAGCTACCACGGAAAAATTCAGTTTGTTTCCGTCAGAGTATTTATCAGCAACGATAAAATGGCTATCAGTTGATTGTATATCCAATTCCCCTACCGGCACATTATCATACTTGCCATTGAAAGCGCCATCCTCCAGAACTTGTCTACGCATAGACAAAGCATATACATACACAGTTTCTCCAGCAGGAAACGATATCATATCAACCTTCTCCCCTCCTACTCTTTCCACCAAAGAGAATTCATAATCACCGTAAACTATTTCAGGATCTGCTGTCGAACCGGAAGGTTCATCCGTTTCAGGAGGATTCGTTGAAGTTGGCAGAGTTACAGTTTGCTCAGGCTCCTTTAGAGCACCATCTTCAGAACACGCTGCCAGCAGCAGACAAAACACAAATAAAGAATACTTGAAAAACATAACACATAAATTAAGTGGTTAAACGACTAAAACAATCTTATTATCAACTTGTTACACAAAGATAAACAGATTTTGAGACAATCACAAAAAACAGCGGTAAACTCACCGGTATATTAACACTCATTAAACAAATATACATTAGTCTCATACGTGGAACAACCCGACCTCTCAGAAGTGAGTTGTATATCAAATTTTTTGGATGGCGCACGCCATCGGCAAACCTTTAAAGCGTTGATATGCATTTTTCAACGGAAAAAACCGCACACTATCTCCAACATCATACCCATTCTCCTTATCATAAAAATAATAGTCACCATCCTGACTTTCTTTTGTAGAAATAAAAAGGTTGTTACCACTACGCTGGATTACGTTTCCTTCCATAAAAGCCGCCTTGTACAGATTCGTGTCTTTCACGACCAGATAAGGACGGTTTTTACATAGATAAACAACATCATTTATCCGGAAATCAGTGAATCTTTTCTGAACTGTTTTAATCGTCAAGTCTTTGCGTAGTTGAATAGATAAGACACCTTGTTTCACATCTCTAACGATACCAAGATTTTTTAAAACCGCTTCATTTGGCTCGATGAACATAGAACCGACACCGAGAACATTCTTTTCTTTTGTAGTCAGTTTTCGTATAGGATCCAAATTGTTCTTAGTCCAGAATTCAGGTCGGAACATATGATACAAACTCATGATGTTAGACAAGTCATATTCAGCCAACACATGCACTATGTCAAACAGTTTTAAGGAAGCCGGACCAACCAAAACGTTCACCTTTTCGTTCTTTGCAGTTCCAACCAACAGAATCTTGTTATTTATACAAACAAAAAATCTGTCAGTTCCATCATTATTTAATTTAATGGTGTTTTCTGTCAGATACAATATTTTTTCACTGTCAACCAAGAGTAAGGAGCCTTCTTCAAAATACAAATCGATTTTATTCAAATCCATCTTATTTGTTTCCTCGATACTATAATGTTCTACAATAGAAAACGTATACATATAGAAACTGCGCAGTTCCACAATTGAATGTTGATACAAAAAATCGTTGAACCAGATAGATTCTTCAAGATCCGAGAGCTTCTTGTCTATCACATGGTAGGCACCACCTTTCTGATCGAAGAATGTAAAAAGGGATGATACCAAACCTTTCCTGGGAATACTCCTCCGGAGCTGCCTGATAAAATCAAAATAATACTTTGAAAGGCAAGAGGCTGGAAGCTGATAACAAGCCTTAAGGATATGTGTTTTAAAAGACCGGTATCTTTCATCAGCAAGCAGTCTTTCTTCCAGTCCGGGATTGTTATATATAATAAAAGGAAGTACACTTTCAGAAAACAGTTTTTCCTTACCGTTCTCATTCATCCTATCAACTAGAGTACAAAACATGAAATTCGACATGTCTATATCCATTTCCTTGTAGATCTTAGCAAGGTTTGTAAATACTAGGTTTGTACAGCCCCTTGTCTCCTTGTCTATATAGTCCACATCAAATGTTTTCAACAGGATGTTCAGGTCATGCGTCAGCTCATACATAGCCTTTGATTCATCAGCTGTTGCAGCATTGACCAGAGAGGTAAGCAAAAAGTTCACTCTTCTGTAAATAGCCTCGAAACAGTCATATTCGTCCCTTAACCTTGACAATGCCAGAAATATCTTATCCTTCCCCGAGAACTTTTTCACATGGAGATTCATAACTCTCAGTTCGGTGGTCTTATACATCGAACAGATGTTTCCAATTTCATCCTCTTTGTAAAGCCAATACTTCAGCCAACGGTAGCTACGAAAAAACAGGCTGCAAATATCCGGATCATTAAGTGTTTCCGCAGCAATAAGAAGAGCTTGAAATCTTGATATTATCTGCCATCTTTCAGGCATATTAATAAAGTTGTTCATATTGAATAAGACATACTCAGCCAACCAGTGTCTGATAAATGCGCAGATGCGAATGGAAGACTGCAGCTTGATGAACATCTTTCCTATACTGTCATTAAAGTATGCTGTTTCGCTTTTTCTTTCATATGAGTCAGCCACGTTCTGCAGCAATCTCTCCAAAGAAGAATAATCCGCTATGTTTTCCAGGTGCTCGCATAACAGGTTAAGCACCTCTTCCCATTCAGGTAATGTAAAATCGACAGTATTGTATCTTTCAGTCTGTATATCTTTTAGCAGATAAAGACTGGCGAAATATTCCTGAAATGTCTCGTGTATGAATGAAATTTTATGCAGATCATCCTCTTTAACGGAATGTGACAGCAAGCCACAAGACAGCAATTCCAAAATATCTATATCAATGCAGTTCTCATCGTCCGTATCATTGATCATGGCGTACATTTCGGTATATGTTGCCGAGATGAGACCAAGTGTCCTCATGGAAAAGGCCAGTTTTGACAATGTTTCTGTATACCGGTAAAAATCAGAACCGGTGACTCCATTTTTTGCCAACAAATGCTGCACAAAAAGCTTATACACATAAAAGCGTGCGCGAGGTATTTTCCCATCTACGCGCCAGACATGCACCAACATGGAGAGCAGCAAGGGATTGTTTGCCAAGGAGCGCAGAACTTGATTTTCTTCAAGTTCGTGGTAAAGCAGGTCTTTACCTGTCTGTTTATATATATATTCTTGAATATTATCGTCATCAAAACCATTTAAGCTGAAGCACGGAAGATTCAGCCCTCCGGAGTATCCGTAAGAACGAGAAGTCACAACCAGTCCGCAAGACGGATATCTTTCCATAAAATCAAGCAGAGCAGAAACTGTTGAATCGTATAGTGAACGCTTTACCTCATTCAATCCATCAACAAGTAAAACCACTTTCCCTTCACTGAACAGCCCGGCATAATCACTGTGTGTTATGTAGCCATAGAGGATAGCAGACAGTTGTCTCTGTTCAGTCAGTTCTTTCAATGGAATATAGATAGGTAAATCGCCGGATTGTTCAGTGGAAAACTTTTCGACCATTGTCTTAAGCAGGTAAAGAAGCAGAGTGGTTTTTCCTGTACCAGGATTCCCCAATATGATCAATCGGTGTTGCTCGTTTACTACGTCAACCGCATACTCTTTCACGCATTCCTTTTGTTCTTCAGAGGCAAAGTCATCCTCCGATTCTTCGGTATAATCACATTCATCTTGTTCTTCTTCTTCATAGAAATGCTCCATGCAAGTAAGAAATATATCAGGTACATCTTCTGCAGAAGTGAATACAAAATAATCTGCCGGGTTAACATCGGCCAATATATTCTTCAAATAATTTTTCAAGTCACAAACAACCATGCTATAAAAACCTGTTAGAATTACCAATTTAACAATAATCACCGCCTGCAAAAGCAGCCCCTATCCCCTACCCTATTCAAAGAAACCGCGTCCTACACTTCGACTTCTGCGCTGCAGTTCTACAAACAAAGATATGAAAAACAAAGGCATTCATAAAAAATTGGTCACTCACGAAGTCTTTTAATAACTAAATTTAAGCCAATTGCATTTAGCGATAATGCATAAGCGGAAGAATAACTATCTTTGTAGCGAAACACAAAATTCGATAAAGCTCATGAATACAAAAGCAAGAATTGCCCTCTTCGTTTCTACAGCCTGCATTGTTTTCTTAATCGTAAAGTTTGGCAGAGAATCCAAGAGTTCAGACACGACAGTTACGGACAATGCGGAAGTTGTGGAATCAAAGAACAGGACTGGTCTCATCCGTCATTTGGCTCAAATGAAGGACGATCTAGGTTGGACGGAAAAAGACATGAATAAGGCAATTGATTTCTATAAAATTTTACAGCCAGGTTGTTCTTTACATAATTACAGACATTTCATAAATGTTTACAGTGCTCTTCAATATAACAACGGTGACGATTATGAGATATATGAACTTTTTAAGCGTTCGATAAAGAAGAGCCATTATGTATATTTGAATATGTCGTTAGAATCTATACAAGCAAAGGAGAGCAATATGCTCTTTACAAAAATGGTAAAATCATATCAGGATTGGGAACATAAGTTATTGCAATTATATAAAGCGAATATCCTGATTGGAGCAACGAGCAGAAGAAGCTATCCGACTGATAGTATGTTCATAGAGAATACGGCCTTGTACAACTTCTGTATAATGGTTGATCTCATACATAGAGAAAGCACTTTGCTTTCACCGGATTTGAGCATAATGAAAAACCAACCTAGTTTACCCGATATTTATTCTTACAAAAAGTATCTATCCCTCAATCACGACCAACTAGAAACGCTTAAAGATTACAAATCGTATGAGCACTATTATGAAGAAACACTTCATGATGAATTAGGTCAAATCAGCATACCTGAACTTGCAAAAAAAAGCATCATATTAGAAGATGAGAGTTGGATACAGCTATATAAGGACATTACTTCATATGCAAATAAAAACAATATTAAATGGACGAATGATCTAGATGAAGCTTTGAACACTATGCGCATGAATGCATTGTTTCAAGTCATATACAACAGAACAATTGACTTTTAATAACTCGGTAATATGTCAAATACTGTCCCTATTGAAAATATACAAATTAATACAGAGTGAAAGCCATGTACCCAAACCGTAACAGAGGGGAAGTCATCGGTAAAATATTGAAATACAAACACACCATCATCCAAGCCCATTTAAGGGCGCAACAGAAAAAAATGTTTTTTTCTGTTGTCCCCCAATATGGAAAAGTGCATAGGGAATCTTAAGCCTCCAAATAACCCGACCAGTTCAGTTCAATCTTACTATTTCTCCGACTCCAACAAGTTCAAATCATCGGTGACCAATCCATCCAACACTTGTTGGATTTTATCAGATATAGCCTTGTCTATGCCATACTTGGCGCATAATGATTGGAAGCGACTTACAGCATCGAACACCTGTAATATCTTCTTTTCGGGTTCCTCTACAAAATCCTCTGCAAAGTTAACAAAATCACTAGTGGTCAAGGCAGATTTTTTGCCCATCACGCCCATCGAATGAATGTGTGCAGAAGAATTTTCCCATGTATTTGCCGTGAACATCACATCGTATGCAGGTGACAAACGCCATGCTCCTGCCTTGTCCATGATAAATGAAATATTCTTATTATGGTCATCCGATATACCTGCGACATAATTAAATACCATCCTGATAAATATCTGGTCTTTGTCTTCTTGAGGAAGTTTCAGAGTATCCGCTATCCAACACAGCTTCATATAATCATCTGCACCCGGCATGATGGCTGCAAGGGTCTGGCTAAAAATCTTTTCTCCATTCTTACGATCAAACCTTTCCGTTACGAAATGATTTCTCCCATCAATTTCTTTCAGGAAACATGGCATCATATAAATCCCTGCCGCTACTGCCATTTCGCTGTATATCATTTCTATCTCTGTGGCAGGAGAGTCATTAGCCTCTTTGAATTTTATGATATACTGCTTAAAATTTTCGGGTAAATCCACCTGGCCGGAACGGAACTCTCCCGTTTCAGTATTATAGGCTATCACTGCCTTCGGACGCATACCACCGGCAGAGGTTCCTAGATATACTAACTTTTTCATCGTAAGGCTATCCTCTGATGATATAATGGCAGCATCCCTATCATTATATATTTTAGAAGCCAACGTTGCCAATGATGACATATCCACCGTTTCCTGGATGTCATCATCATTGAATTCTGGTTCAAATTCCAATGCCCCCATAGCCCTCTTGCCAATATAGGAAAGTTTCAATAGGGGCAATGATTCTGTAACCTTTATATTGTTATCCGTGAGCCACTGGTCAAACAAGGAAGACCCCCATTTGTCAGGAAGCGCATCTGCAAGAAATTCCGGAAGCCCTTGATATAACTTATCTTTATTCCCATAAAAAGACGCAAACAAAGGGGTTCTCTTAGAATGAGTGGAAGGACATATATCATAATCTTGTTTTCTATATTCATCCGTAAATTGGAATACAGAACAATGTTTTTCAAAATCCCAATTCAATTTGCCAATATAAGTTCCCCACAAATATACATTCACTATGATCGGATCTTTCTTCATACCATCTTACGTTTACTGTTAATTCTTTGTATTCTCTTGCCTGTTTTTTCATTGATAAGGAATGGCGAGTCTGGAAGTTCTGGAACCAGACCAACAACCCCCTCAAGAGTTCCACTTATACGCAAAATCTTAAGCAATGTACTCAAGGCAATATCATTTACTTTGCAAGATTCTATTCTTTTAATCGTAATAATGGATACTCCCGCCTTGTCTGCAAATTCTTGCTGAGAGAAACAGCAGCTAAGTCGCATAGCCTTAACCCTCTTGCATATTTCCTTAATAATACTTTCATCTGAAAATTCATATATTGTATATATATCATATAACTTCTTCATAGAGGGAATGTTTTTAAGTATCATTTCTGATACAAAAATATCGATAAATTTGAAAAGTACCAAATTTGCAGACATTTATAATGCGTAATCTGTTTTTGCAATAGCAAAGTATCAAACCAGTTGAGAATAGTTTTAAAACCATCCATCCATACAACCAACATGCAAACATGCAAACCTATCACTATGGTGATATATATTGCAGGTTCTATTCCTCTTTTC
>ERZ857998.2372-NODE-2372-length-17758-cov-4.500141_pt1 | contig 17758 bp, 14 predicted proteins | sample MGYA00519954_ERZ857998 | MGnify/ENA primary metagenome ERZ857998 (study PRJEB31778, sample SAMEA3449424) | human gut metagenome | biome: human gut; feature: human-associated habitat; material: faeces | place: United Kingdom | collected 2010/2012 ...
TTGCACCATATAGAGACTGACCTATAGAACCTTCATGCGCTGATAGTGAAGAGATCAATACGAATGACGCGCCTTTTTCCGCCGTCATCTTTTTCTTCGCGAAGCAGCGTATAAGCTCTATCGGAGCGAATGTATTAAGGGCAAATATCTTTTTCACGTTGTCTGGCTTATTCATCGAAATGGGCATCGTGAGCTGCATTCCTGCGGTGTAGACGAGTCCGTCGATGGGGCCGGCCTCTTTGTTTACCCTCTCCGCGAAATTCGCGATGGAATCGACGTCGGAGAAATCGCAGGCAATTATTTCCACGTTTTCATCCGAAGCAAACGCCTCTTTCAGCACGTCAATGTTTCTGGACGAAGCGATGACGCCATAGCCTCTTTTCAAAAGCATCTTCGCCGTCGCCAGTCCTATGCCCCTTGAAGCCCCGGCAACCAGTATTTTCCCGTCAGAATTAGCATTCATATTCGATCACTCCTGGGCAATGACATGGGCCGAGTTCCATGGAGACGGAAGCAAGAGATAGTCCCGCTCCGAATCCGGAGGCCAGCACCTTCAGCTTTTTTGATGATATCTGCCCGTGCAGCTCCGATGCCAGCGTTACGGGGATCGTGGCCGAGCTGGAGTTCCCATATTTCTGTATCGTAGTGGGAACTTTTTCCATCGGAAATTTCATTTTCTTGGCTACCTGCCTGACCATGAACAGGTTGGCCTGATGAAGGGCAAGAACGTCATAATCTTCAGGCGTCGATGAAACTTCGGACATAAGGTATTCAAGACATTTGGGAACGGAGCGCACGACGAAGTTGAATACCTCCATGCCGTCCATTTTCATATCTATGCCCCTGCGTATTCCACCGTCGGGGAATGTCCTGTATTCGGAGCTGTGTTCGTTTATTCTGTTTCTATAGCCGCCTTCTGGGATTATGAGGGCGTCTCGTTTGCTGCCGTCTGCCTCGAAGGCGAATGTCCATGCGGGAGCGCCTTCGCATGGTTCGATTATTGTCGCCGTGCCGGCGTCGCCGAAGAGAAGGGCCGTAGCTCTGTCCTGGGGGGAGGCAAAGTGGCTGTTAGTTTCACCGTCCAAAAGCAATATGCTTTTTTGCATGGAATTAGCCATCATCGCCGCCGTCCATAGTCCATATATATATCCGGAGCAAGCCAGATTTATATCAAACGCCGCGGTTGAACACGGAAGCCCCAAACGGGATTGGGCATAGGTTGCATTGTTAGGCATTAAGAAATCCGGCGATGAGGTAAACAGGAATATCCATGTCAGCCACTCCTTACAGTCCGAACAGCTGAGAGAGCTTATCCTCTTTCAGCTGGGAGCCGATCACACAGATACGGCCGGTGTAGTCCGCCGGACCGCGCCGCACCTGGTGCTCCTCAGGCACAAAGTCATAGTGCAGCCACTGGCCGCCGTCGGCGGCAGCCACGATACCCTTGGCCCGCAGGATCGCGCCGTATTCGCCGCTGTCCAGCGCTGTCAGGATGTGCTCCAGCTCCGCTTCGGAGTAGGCCTTCACCGTCTCCGTGCCCCAGCTGGTGAATACCTCGTCGGCGTGATGATGGTGATGGTGGCAGCCGCAGTGGGGATCATCGCATTCCTCGCCGTCGTGGTGATGGTGGTGATGATCGTGGTCATGCTCGTCCTCATCGTGGTGATGATGGCAGCAGTGCTCATGGTCGTGGTCGTCGTCATCGTCATCATCATCATGGTCATGGTGATGGCAGCAATGGTCATGATCGTGCTCATCCTCGTCATGGTGGTGATGGTGGTGCTCATGCTCGTGCTCCGCCTCATCCGCCTCGTGCTCAGCGCGCATATGCGCCAGCAGCTCGTCCGCCAGAGAGACCTTTTCGATGGCGCTGAGGATGGTCATGCCGTCCAGCTGATCCCAGGGCGTGGTCAGGATGGCGGCATTGGGATTCTTCTCCCGCAGCAGCGCCACGGCGGCCTCCAGCTTCTCCTGGCTCAGCCGTTGGGTGCGGGAGAGGATGATGGTACCGGCGGATTCGATCTGGTTGTTGTAGAACTCGCCGAAGTTCTTCATGTATATCTTGACCTTTGTGGCGTCCGCTACGGTCACAAAGCTGTTCAGCTTCATGTCCGGTACGTCCCTCACGGTGTTCTCCACCGCCACGATTACGTCGCTGAGCTTGCCCACGCCGCTGGGCTCGATGAGGATGCGGTCAGGGTGGAACTGCTCATGTACGTCCTTCAGCGCCTTGTTGAAGTCGCCCACCAGAGAGCAGCAGATGCACCCGGAGGACATTTCACTGATCTGCACGCCGGAGTCCTTCAGGAACCCACCGTCAATGCTGATCTCACCGAACTCGTTTTCGATCAGTACCAGCTTCTCGCCGGGGAAGGCCTCGGCCAGCAGCTTCTTGATAAGAGTCGTCTTACCTGCGCCCAAGAATCCGGAAACGATGTCGATCTTTGTCATAGAAAAAACCTTCTTTTCTCTGCCGCCCACTGCGGCGTAAATTTTGTTCCGTGCCCCGCGTTCGCCGTTCAGAGGACGAAAAAAGGGGGCGGGGACGTTTTTCACCTATATAATATCCCATTTTTTGAAAAATGCAAGTCCCGCCGTTAAAAACCGCGCGGCGGGCACACGATGCCCGCCGCGCTTTTGTCATTCGCCGATCCGGTTTAGGATCAGCTGACTGAGCGACGCTGCCAGCGCCCGGTCGTACCGCCGCGTCTCCACGGCACCGTCCATCTGCCCGTCCTCATCCACCCAGCCGCTTTCGTTGTGGCCGCCGTTCAGGTCATCTTTGGCGCTGCCGGTGTCCGTGCCGTTGGTGTCCGGCTGTGTGGTGATGCTGCCGTTGGGTGTGGTGTCCGGCGCGGCGCCGTTTGTCTTGTCGTCTGCCGCGCCGCAGGCCGCCAGCGTCACCGCCAGCATCACTGCCGCCGCCAGTGCAGCGAGTCGATCTGTCATATCTTTTTTCCTCCTTTTTCCATATGCGTCGGCCGATCCGCGCAAAGACACGCGCACATGCGCGGAGAACAGCCGCCGCCAAACGTAGGTTTTGCCGCGGGCGGTTTTATAGCCCCGACACTTTTTGCCTTTTGCATCATTTGTACAGGAGAAGCCGTATCTTTTGTGGCGGAAGTATTGCATTTTCCGAAAAACCATGATATGATTTTTTCTACCTCAGCGATGGGTAAATGTTTGATTACGAACCGTGTTATTTGCTTAGGACATAACGACTTGAACATAGATGGAGGACGATATATCATGCAGAAGCTGGAAAAGCAGTATCATATCCACTGCGCCGAAGGCGACGTGGGTCGCTATGTTATTCTTCCCGGCGACCCCGGCCGCTGTGAAAAGATCGCCGAGCTGTTCGACGACGCGCACTTTGTTTCTCAGAACCGCGAGTACACCATCTATACCGGTACGCTGCTGGGGGAGAAGGTCTCCGTCTGCTCCACCGGTATCGGCGGGCCCTCCGCCTCCATCGCCATGGAGGAGCTGCACAACATCGGCGCTGACACGTTTATCCGCGTAGGGACCTGCGGCGGAATCGAGCTGGATGTCCGCAGCGGCGACGTGGTGGTCGCCACCGGCGCGATCCGCTTTGAGCATACCAGCCGGGAATATGCCCCCATTGAGTACCCCGCGGTGGCGAACTTCGAGGTCACCACCGCGCTGGTCCAGGCGGCCAGGGCGCTGGGCAAGCGCACACAGGTGGGCGTCGTCCAGTGCAAGGACGCGTTCTATGGCCAGCACAGCCCCGAGCGTATGCCGGTATCCTATGAGCTGCTCAACAAATGGGAGGCCTGGAAGCGCCTGCACGTCAAGGCTAGTGAAATGGAGTCCGCCGCCCTCTTTGTGGTGGCTGATGCCCTGAACTGCCGCTGCGGCAGTTGCTTCCATGTGGTCTGGAACCAGGAGCGTGAAAAGGCAGGTCTGGACCAGGATATGAGCGAGGACACCACCTCCGCCGTTCAGGTGGGAGTCGAGGCCCTGAAGCGGCTCATTCAGGCCGATCGCGCGGCCCAATAAGCTTCCCTGAAAAAAGCGCCCCCTGTCATGCGCCCCCGGATGCGGACGGAAAGCTGACCTGCCCCGGTCGGCACCCCATGCGGCTATCTCATCAGCATCGTGTCAGTTATACCCCGGCTGACGCAGCCTCCTGAGAACAGAAGGAGGCACCCCCACCTCCTTGCCCTCGGCCACGCCGGGGGCGCTTTTTTGACTGGCATCTGAAAAAATTTCAGAAGACCTGACAAAAAGTCTTGTTTTTCCCGTTAAAAAGCGTTAAGATGATGCTTGCGCCGGAGGGCGTGCAGCATTTTACAAAGGAGAAAATCACATGGAGCGTATCTTTCATCTGAAAGAGAACGGCACCTCCGTCAAAACGGAGATCCTGGCCGGTCTCACCACATTCATGACGATGGCCTACATCATCGCCCTGAACCCCAACCTGCTGACCAACTTTGCCGTGGGCACACCCCTGTGGAACGGTGTGTTCCTGGCCACCTGCATCGCCAGTGCCATCGGCACCGTGGTCATGGCCTTCCTCGCCAACAAGCCCTTTGTCATGGCGCCCGGTATGGGCCTTAACAGCTTCTTCGCCGTCATCGCCGGCAATGTGGCCGCCATGCTGAACACCGACTACACCAGCGCCTTCCAGGCGGTGCTGTGCATCATTCTGGTGGAGGGTATCGTTTTCCTTCTGCTGAGCATTTTTAACATTCGTGATAAGATCGTCACCGCTATCCCTCTGGGTGTCCGTCTGGGTATCGGTCCCGCCATCGGCCTTATGTTGATGAACATCGGCCTGGGCTCCAACGTGGGTATCTATGCCGAGGGCAATGGCTATACCTCCCCCTTCTATGTCATGCGTGACTTCTTCGGCGCCATGACCCCCAGCGTGATCAAGGACCACATGGGTGCCGAGTACAGCCAGATGGTGCTGACGGTCGTCACCATGTTCATCGGCCTGTTTGTCATCATCCTGCTGGCCAAGAAGGGCGTCAAGGCCGCCGTGCTGGTGGGTATGCTGGTAGCTTCCGTGATCTACTGGGCCGGCTGCTTCATCTTCCTGGGTACCAATCCCTTTGCCTCTCTGGAGGGTGCGTCCTTCCTGCCGCCCTTCCACGATATGGTGGAGACCACGCTGTTCAAGTTTGACTTCGCTGATTTCTTCAACATCGGTTGGTTCACGGCGATCAGCCTGATCATCACCTTTTGCATGATCGATATGTTCGACACCATCGGCACCCTGGTGGGTACGGCCTCCCGCGCCGGCATGACCGACAAGGACGGCAATATGCCCAACATGAAGGAGGCCCTGCTGTCCGATGCCGTGGGCACCGTGGCCGGCGCCTGCTGCGGCACCTCCACCGTTACCACCTTCGTGGAGTCCGCCTCCGGCGTGGAGGCCGGCGGCCGCACCGGCCTGACCAGCCTGACCGCCGCGTTCATGTTCCTGGCCTGTATGTTCATCGCGCCCGTGGCGGCCGTCATTCCCGCTGCCGCTACCTCCTCCGCCCTGATCTACGTGGGCATCCTGATGCTCCAGGGCCTGAAGAACGTGGATTTCGACGATCTGGACCAGGTAGTGCCCGTGTTCCTGATGCTGCTGGCCATGCCCATCTCTGGCTCCATCGGCCACGGCATCGGTATTGCCATGATCTCCTACACCGTGATCAAGGTGTTCTCCGGCCGTGCCAAGGATGTGTCTGTCCTGACCTACATTATTTCCCTGCTGTTTATCATCAAGTTCTTCGCCGTCGTCTAAACGGTCAGCGGCCCCCGGCACAGCCGGGGGCCGCTTTTCAGCCATGCGCACCGGCTCTTGGTCGGAGCGCATATTTTTATTGTTCCTGCTCGGCCTTGTATACAATGGCCTCCTTCTGGTAGTCCAGCGCCGCCTGCCGCAGCTCGGCAATGGCGGCCTCGTCCAGCTGGCCTTTGATCTTGGCGGGGGAGCCGAAGGCCAAAGACCCGTCCGGTATCTCCACGTTCTGCGGTACCAGCGCTCCCGCGCCGATCAGGCAGTTGCTGCCGACCTTCGCGCCGTTCAGCACGATGGCGCCCATGCCGATGAGGGTGTTGTCACCCACGGTGCACCCATGGAGAATGGCCCCGTGGCCCACCGTTACGTTTTCGCCCACCGTCACCGGATGGTCGTAGTCCACGTGCACCACACAGTTGTCCTGGATATTCGTGCCCGCACCGATGGTGATCGGCGCCCGGTCGCCCCGCAGCACCGCGCCGAAGAACACGCTGCTGTTAGCGCCCAGGGTCACGCTGCCCCGGACGGTGGCGTTGTCCGCCACAAAGGCGGAGGGATGGATGACAGGTTTTTTCATGGCTGCACCTCGCAAAAGTTTTTCTGCATTGTATCACAACTTTCCGGGAAAATCGACAGTCACGGTAAAATTTGTGCTTACATTTTTCGTCAGAATATGTTATACTGATGTCAGGTAATGGTGAGCAAAAGGGGAACGCATGGTCGTGTGCCATGTGCCTTTTTGTGTATATATGTGTATGTATGTTGCGGATAAGGAGCGTGTGTGATGTTTGCAGCGGGTGATCTGGTGGTATACGGCGGCGAGGGCGTCTGCCGGGTGGAGTCCATAGGGCCATCCGGTCTGGCCTATGACGGCGGCGACAAGGTCTACTATCATCTTTCTCCCCTGTACCGCGGCGGCACGGTCATGACACCGGTGGACACCGCTGTCCTCATGCGTCCCATCATCAGCCGTGACTGTGCGCTGAAACTGATCGCCGCGCTGCCGGCCCTGCCGGAGCAGAAGCCCGCCGAGCGCGGTATGCGTGCTGCCAAGGATTTCTACCACCAGCTGGTGCTCCGCTGTGACTGCGCCGAGCTGGCCGCCATGATCCACGGTATCTGTCGCAAGCGGGCGTGGGCCCTGCGCCATGGTAAGAAGGTCAGCCAGATGGATGAGCGCTATCTCAAGCGGGCTGAGGACCAGCTCTACGGCGAGCTGGCCGCAGCACTGGATATGCCCCGGGATCAGATGATCCCCTATATCCGCCAGACCTGGGCCAAGTGGCCCGAGCAGCTGCCCAAGCAGGGGCAGGAGGAGCCGGCGGAGGCTGCTGAAGTGGAATAAGCGGACAGGGACGGCGGGAGCCGTCCCTGTTTTAACAGCAACTCGTATCAAACATTTGGGGCGGAAAGGGTGTATTCTGTTCACAGCGAGAGAAGGGAGCAAGCCTATGTACGAATGGCAGCAGCTGATCCAGACCGTCGTCAATGAGATGGACGACGCCATTATGCGCCGGGACGATCAGGCGTTGACACTGCGGGCGCTGGCGGCACGTCTGCACTATTCTGAGTACCACGCCACCCATAAATTCCGCGAGATCGCAGGTATGTCCCTGCGTACCTACCTGCACCAGCGGCGCCTGGCCTTTGCCCTGAAGGAGGTGCGCGATACCGACCGGCCTTTGTTGGACATCGCGCTGGACTACGGCTTTTCCGGGCAGGACGCCTTTACCCGCGCCTTCAAGGCGCTCTACGGCGTTACCCCCGGTGTTTACCGCCGCCGGCCCCGCCCCGTAGTGCTCCGCACCCGTATCCATCCCTTCGATCGCTATATCTTTGGATTGGGAGAGATCGGTATGGTCAAAAGTGAACAGGGCGTCAAGACGTATTTTGTTACTATTCCCGCCCACAAATACCTGCACCTTCGCAACTATGAATCCAACGGCTACTGGGATTTCTGGGAAAAGCAGAAGAATGTTCCCGGCGGTGACTGCGCCACCGTCTGCGGCCTGCTGGACAGCATTCCCGGCAAGCTGGACGACAACGGCGGCGCCGAGGCCGACGGCATGGCCGGCCAGATCATGGGCTACATCAACGACCCCAAAGGCCGCCTCTGTGCCTGGAACTACCCCCGCATCGAGAGCTACGGCGTCCGCCTGCCCGCCGATTACAGCGGCCCCATACCCGCGCCGCTGGAGCTGATGGATGTGCCGGAGGGGGAGTATATGGTGTTTGAGCACGGCCCCTTCGACTATGAGCAGGAGTGCCGCACGGTGGAGAACAAGGTGGAGACCGCTATGCGGGACTTTGACTACGCCGCCAACGGCTGTGTGCTGGATACCGCTACGCCGGGACGGATGACGTATTTCTATTTTGTGCCGGGGCAGTACTTCAAGTATATCCGGCCCATCAGACGGGAGAAATAAGAAAACAGGGCAGCCCAATGGGCTGCCCTGTTTTTCAGATCAAGAATTCCGCAGGGACGTCGTGGGAGGAAAACAGCAGCGGCGACAGCGTTCTGGCGTAGGCCCCGGTGTTCCCCACGGCCACAAGATCTCCCACCGCCAGCGCCGGACCGGTGAAGTTCTTAGCCAGCACGTCCGCGGCGCAGCAGAGGTTTCCTACGATGTCTACGGTCTCGGTGATGCCGGTATCCTCCGCAGGCAGGGCGGTGATGGGGAAGGCGGTCTCGCCGGTAAACAGAGGCTCCTGAGGCGCAAGGGGGCCTTCTCCGGCGGCGTTACGCAGCATGGCGGCAAGAGAGGGCTTCTGGAAGCCGTTGAGACAGTTTTCTACGATGACATAGGTGGTGCCGTGGGACGTCTTTTTGTCTACCACAGGCAGATAGTACGTTCCCGCCTGCGCCGTCAGAAACCGCCCGGACTCCACCAGCAGCCGTGCGCGGAGGGTACGGGCGTTTTCCTCTGCCACGGCCTGCGTACATTGCTTCAAGGTGCTCATGTTCAGCGGCGGTTGGCACGCCGGGTCGTAAACGATGCCTACTCCGCCGCCGAAGTTGATATACTCGATGGCACAGTCCAGAATATCGCGGACGCGGAGGGCCAGCGCGAAGCAGTTTTTGTAGTAGCGGGCGAGAGTGTCCGCGGAGAGGTTCTGGGAGCGCAGGTGAATATGGAGGCCGCAGACGGCTATCGGCAGCGTTTGCAGCAGAGTTTTCAGTGCCGGGAGGTCGGACTCGTCGATGCCGAACTTGGATGTCCCGCCCGCACCGCCGTCCATGCTGAAGGCGGGGTTTACGCGCAGGCCGATGGCCTTTGTCTCGCCGCGGGCAGCGGCCATAGCGGCGATTCGCCGTACCTCGCCGATAGAATCGGCGATCAGATGGCAGTTATCCCACGCGGCGGCCAGTGCACGATCGCTTTTGCCGGCTGCGGAGAAGTAGATATCCTCCTGCGCGATCCCGCATTCCGCGGCCAGGCAGACCTCACCCGCACTGGCCGCATCCGCGCCGATGCCCAGCGCCGCAAGGTGCCGTATTACCGGTGGGAAGGGGTTGGCCTTCACGGAGAACAGAATATCAAAGCCGGGGAAGGTCCTGTGGAGAGTCTCTGCCTGTGCGGTAAGGATCTCGCGGGAGTAAATGTAGCAGGGCGCGTGCTGACGCGCCAAGGCGAGGGCATTTTCGTTCATGGGGCACCGTCCTTTCGTGTACTGTTGATGACAGTATAGCATAGGGTGGAGGGGAAAGGCAAAACATTCCTTGCACGCCGACGTGAAGTGTGCTACAATACGGCGTGGATATGCGGGCGTGGTGGAATTGGTAGACTCGATGGATTTAGGTTCCATTGCCAACAGGCGTGCGGGTTCGAGTCCCGCCGCCCGCACCAAAAAGGGAAAGACACATATTCATGTGCCTCTCCCTTTTTGGTATGATGAACAGGAGGCGGCTCTATGAAACGAATAGCGTCCATACAGGACATTTCCTGTCTGGGGCGGTGCTCGCTGACGGTGGCGCTGCCGGTGATCTCCGCCATGGGGGTGGAGTGCGCCATCGTGCCCACGGCGGTGCTCAGTGCGCACACGGCGTTTCCGGGCTTTGTCAGCCGGGATCTCAGCGACCAGCTGCCGGCCATCGCCGATCACTGGCGGTCCCAGCAGGTGCATTTTGACGCGCTCTATACCGGTTACATCGCCTCCGCGCCCCAGGTGCAGCAGGTGATGGACTTTTTCGACGCGGTGAAGAGCCCGGATACGCTGCTGATCGTGGACCCGGCCATGGCGGACCACGGGAAGCTGTACAGCGGGTTTGACGGCGCTTTCCCGGCGGCGATGGCCCGCCTGACGGCTCGGGCGGACGTGGCGCTGCCCAATATCACGGAGGCATGTCTGCTGACCGGTACGCCGTACCGGGAGGAGGTGGACGAGGGCTTTGCCCGTGAGCTGCTGCGGGGGGTGGCCGCGCTGGGGGCGAAGAAGGTGATCCTCACCGGGGTGTCCTTTGCGCCGGATAAGCTGGGCGCTATGGGCTATGACAGCGGCGCTGGAACGTATTTCACCTGTCTCGGTCCGCGGAACCCGGCCTCCTTCCACGGCACGGGGGATATTTTCGCCGCCGTCGTCACCGGCGGGCTCATGCGGGGCATGACGCTGGAGCAGGCGGCTTCGCTGGCGGTGGAATTTGTACTTGCCTGTATCGACGCCACGGCACGGGACCCGCAGGCCGGGTGGTACGGCGTGGAGTTTGAAAAGGCGCTGCCGCTGCTGTGCGAACGGGTGCGGGAGCTGCCGGAAAACTGAAAAGAAAACAGCCCTGCGGCGCTGCCGCAGGGCTGCTGTGCATTTATTCGGGGTCGCCGTCCGCGTGCTCCGTCGGTTTGTCTTCGGCGGGGGTGCCTTCCGGGTCCTTATCCTCCGGCTTCTCATCGTAGTCCGGCATGGGGATGGGCTCGGACACGATGTTGATGTGCCTGGCGGGGGCCTCGATGGTCTCCGGTACGCTGGGCCGGAAGGCGGGCTGGCTGCTCTTGCTGGCGCCGTAGTTGTCCACGGTCTCCGGGTCACGGCCCTCGATGATGGCCATCATCTCCTGGCCGGTGATCGTCTCCTTCTTCAGCAGGTACGCGGCGATCTTGTCCAGCAGTTCCCGGTTCTCCCGCAGGATCTGCTTGGCCTCCTCGTGGCACTGGCGCAGGATCTTGATGGTCTCGCGGTCGGCTGCGGCGTAGGTCTCCTGGGCGCAGGTCATGGAGTAGCCGCCGTCCAGATACTGGCTCTGGACGCTTCCCAGGGCCATCATGTCGAACTCATCGCACATGCCGAAGCGGGCCACCAGGTTCCGGGCCATCTCCGTGGCGCGCTCGATGTCGTTGGCGGCGCCGGAGGTCATGGTGTTGCACACCACCTCCTCGCTGGAGCGTCCGGCCAGCAGGGTACGGATCTCGGTCAGAATGTCCTCGCGGGACATGAGGAACTTTTCCTCCTCCGGCAGGTGCAGGGTGTAGCCCAGCGCACCCTGGGTATGGGGTACGATGGTGATCTTGCTGACGGGCTGGGCATTCTTCTGCTTGGCCGCCACCAGCGCGTGACCCACCTCGTGGTAAGCGATAATGCGCTTTTCCGCCTCGGTGATGACGGTGCCCTTCTTCTCGCTGCCGGCGATGACCAGCTCAAAGGACACCAGCAGATCGTCCTGATTTACGGCCCGCCGGCCCTTACGCACGGCGCGCAGGGCGGCCTCGTTTACCAGGTTGGCCAGGTCGGCGCCCACGCAGCCGGCGGTGGCCTGGGCGATCTTTTCCAGATTTACGTCCTCGGCCAGGCGGATATTGCGGGTGTGGACCTGCAATGTGGCCAGACGGCCGGCCAGGTTGGGCCGGTCCACGGTGATGCGCCGGTCGAAGCGGCCGGGGCGCAGCAGCGCCTTGTCCAGTACCTCGGGGCGGTTGGTGGCGCCCAGCACGATGACGCCCTTGCTGGGGTCAAAGCCGTCCAGCTCGGCCAGCAGCTGGTTCAGCGTCTGCTCGCGCTCATCGTTGCCGCCAAAGCGGCTGCCGTCCCGGGATTTACCGATGGTGTCGATCTCATCGATGAAGATGATGCAAGGGGCGACCTTGGCGGCCTCCTTGAACAGGTCACGGACGCGGCTGGCGCCCACGCCCACGAACATCTCCACGAAGTCGGAACCGGAGATGGAGAAGAAGGGGACGCCGGCCTCGCCGGCCACGGCCTTGGCCAGCAGGGTCTTGCCGGTGCCGGGGGAGCCTACCAGCAGCGCGCCCTTAGGCAGCTTGGCACCGATGGCGGTGTATTTGCCGGGATTGTGCAGGAAGTCGATGATCTCCTCCAGCGACTCCTTGGCCTCGTCCTGACCGGCCACATCCTTGAAGGTGACGCCGGTGGACTTCTCCATGTAGACCTTGGCGTTGGCCTTGCCCACACTGCCGATGCCGCCGAAGCCGCCGCCCCCGGATTTGCTCATCAGACGCATGACCAGCATGAACGCGCCCACGATGAAGATGGTGGGCAGAATATACTGGATCATGATCATCAGGAAGGGGCTCATCTCGGCCTTGTAGAAGCCGGTATAGGCCACATTGTGCGCCTCCAGCAGGGGGAGCAGATCGGCGTTGGAGAGGTACACGGTGTACAGCGTCAGGCCGGAGTCCTTGGACTGGGTGTAGGTTTTTGTCTCCGTCTTGCTGCCGGAGGTGACCTCCTCGGTGAAGACGTAGCCGTCCACGGGGGTGACATAGATGGTGCTGTCCTTGAACAGGATCTCCTTCACCTGATCCTTTTCGATCATGGAGATCATGTCGCTGTATTTGATCTCGTGGCTGGTGCTCTTATTGGCGGCGTTGTTGTTGTAGGCGTTGAAATACTGGAACGCCACCGTCAGCACCAGTGCCCACGCGATCAGCGTGAGAACGCCGCGGAAACCGCCGTTTTTGCCGTTCTTGCCGCCGCGGTTGCTATTGTTGCTGCTGTTGTTATTGGACATATATTTATCCTCCGTTTGACTTGTGAGGGGAATATAATTTCTAATCAGTATACCACACCTGCCCGAAAGTCTCAAGGCAAAGGCAGAGGGTTTTCCTGTAAAATTTCTATGAATGTGCCTTTATATTGACGAAAGGATGTGGTATACTGGTGACAATTATATGGATCGTGAGGTATACCCCATGAGAGAGATAAAGGACACCGAGAGCAGACGGCCTCTGCCCGACGCCGAGGCGGACGGCATCATCGAGGGCCGCAACGCGGTCATCGAGGCCCTGCGGACGGAGACGGCCATCGACAAGATCTACATCGCCAAGGGCGAGACGGACAAGACGCTGGGACACATCGCCTCCAAGGCCCGCGCTGCGGGCATCGTGGTGGTGGACGCCGACCGGCGGAAGCTGGACGCCATGAGCCGCACCCATGCCCACCAGGGGGTCATCGCCCTGGCGGCCGTGCGGGAATACGCCACGGTGGAGCAGATCCTGCAGTCCGCCGCCGACAGGGGCGAGGCGCCGCTGCTGGTGGTGTGCGATGAGATATCCGACCCCCACAACCTGGGCGCGATCCTGCGTACCGCCGAGTGCGCCGGCGCCCATGGGGTCATCATCCCCAAGCGGCGCAGCGCCGGGCTGACGGCCATCGTGGCCAAGACCTCCGCCGGCGCGGTGAGCTATATCCCGGTGGCGCGGGTGCCCAACATTCCGGCGCTGCTGAAGGACCTGAAAAAGCAGGGCGTGTGGGTGTTCGGTACGGCGGCGGACGGGAATACCACGCTGTACAATGCCGATCTGAAGGGGCCGGCGGCCATTGTCATCGGCTCCGAGGGGACGGGCATGACCCGCCTGGCGGCGGAGAATTGCGATTTTCTGGTGAGCATTCCCATGAAAGGAAAGATATCCTCGCTGAACGCCAGCGCGGCGGCGGCCATACTGCTGTACGAGGCTGTGCGGCAGCGCGGATAACGGAAAGCGACGCGGAACAGGACGAAAACAGGAAAGAACAGCATGAGAAGGCGACGGGACGAGGAACTATACGGCGCGTTCGACGAGCAAGAGGACGAGCTTTCACTGGAGGCCATCCTTGCCGAGTACGGCAAGGGTGGGCGTCAGCCTGTCCCGACGGAGGAAGCGGCGACACCGGAGACGCCGGCAGAGGAAAAGGCTCCCGTGCCGGTATCGGAGGCAGTACCGCCATCTGAGACGGAGGCCCCGTCGGAGCCCGCTGCCCCGGAGAAAAACGAGCCGGAATACGAGTCCCCCGCGCCGGATCGGGTGGCGTTGAAGGATATCATGTCCCAGACGGTGGACGCGGTGCTGGAGGACGAGGACGACGGCGTCATCGCCCAGCCGGTGCCCCTGCGGGAGCGTCTTGCGGCGGTGCTGGAGAGGTTCCACCGTCCGGCGGCGGAGCAGAGACGCCGTCCGGCTTTTCAGGACACCGAGCAGCTGTTCGACGAGCCGGAGGAGGAACCGGAGCCGGAGGAACCGCCGGAGCCGGAGCCCCTGCCGGAGGACGTGCTGCGGGAGGCCAAGCGCCGGTGCAGCCGGCTGCGCGGCGGACTGATATGGGGGATGCTCCCGGCGCTGGCACTGGTGGCTGCGGCGGTGCTGCAGGAGCTGGAAAAGCTGCCCTCCGCATGGCTGGACGAGGCACTGCTGCGCTGTGCCGTGCTGGGCGGCGGTCTGCTGCTGACGGCGCTGGCCTGTATACCGGTGTGGAAGCAGGCTGCGTCGCTGCTGCGTGAGGGAAAGGCGGGCTGTGAGCTGTGCGCCGCTGTCGCCGTGCTGACGCAGCTGATCTGCTGTGTGTGCGGCATGGTCACGGGCAGTACCCGAGCCACACCCTATGCCGCCGCCGGCGCGCTGCTGATCCTGGCCTGCCAGTGGGGTTTGTACCTGGAGGCGTCGGCACTGCGGAACGCCTACCATCTGCTGGTGCTCAACGGCACCGTGCCCTATGTGGCGTCGGTGACGGCGGCGGGCGTATGCAGGCAGCAGGGGACGGCAGAGGGCTTTTACCGTCTGTGCAGCAAGCCCGATCCGGCGCGGAGATGGCAGAATTACGCCCTGCCGCTGGTGCTGGCCACGGCGGCGGTGCTGTCCGGCGTGGTGTGCTTTTCCGGCGGAAATATGAGCGATTTCCCCTGGGTGCTGACGGCGCTGACCACCGCCGGCGCGGGGCTGGGGATTCCCCTCAGCGGGGCCCTGCCCATGTACTATCTGTCCCGGCGGCTGAGCCGCAGCGGCTGTGCAGCCGCAGGCTATGCCGGGGCGAAGGCGGTCAGCCGGCCGCGGCGGCTGGTGCTGACGGACGACGATCTGTTCCCGGCGGGAACGGTGACACTGAACGGCTATAAGGTCTTCGGCGAGGAGCGCAGCCGCGCGGTGTCCTACGCCGCGTCGGTAGCCAGGGCGGCTGGCAGCAGCCTGACGCCGCTGCTGGAGCGCCAGCTCACCGCCGAGGGAGGTTTTCACCTGTCGGTGGAGTGGGTGAACTACTGCGAGGAGGGCGGCGTGGAGGCCAATATCCGGGGCGAAACGGTGCTCATGGGCAGCGCGTACTTTATGAAAAAGCGCAAGGTGGCCCTGCCCCGGGATATGAAGCTGTCTACCGGTGTGTTTCTGGCGGTAGACGGGGCGCTGACAGCGGTGTTTGCCGTGAAATATCAGCCCTCCCGCAACGCGGAATGGGCCCTGCGGACGCTGAAGCGGTTTCACATCGTGCCGGTGCTGGCCGTGCGAAGCGGCAACGTGACACCGGGGCTGATCAAGCGGAAATTCGGCGTGGACGCCAAGCCGGTGTATCCGGATGTGTCCACGCGGCTGGCGCTGGCCCAGCTGGCGGAGCAGCAGGGCGAGCAGCCCTGCGTGGCCATCTGCCGGGAGGGGCTTATGCCGCTGGTGGAGTCTGTGGCCGGGAGCCGCCGGGCGGTGAAGGCTGTACGGACCGCCACCATCCTTAGCTACATCGGCGCGGCGGCAGGCGTGGCGCTGGCCTACTATCTCACCTCTGTGGGCAATTTTGCCCTGCTGACGCCCATTGCCATGGTGCTGTATCAGGTGCTGTGGCTGCTGCCGACGCTATTGCTGGCGGGGCTGGTGAAGCACTACTGACGGAGACTCCGTCGCTTTGCCCATAGAACAAAGCCTGCCATTGTACAACCTGACGAAAAGTGCGGGATACTCCCGCACTTTTCCCACAAATATCTAAATTAGAGGTTGTCAGGCTTGAAGAAATACTATATAATCGGTACGTTGAGCTACTGTCCGCGGCTGTGGGCGGCGGACTTCAAGAAAATGAAGGGAGAACATCATCACTATGACTGCTAACGACATTCGCAATATCGCCCTGCTGGGTCACGGAGGCTCCGGCAAGACCTCTCTGGCTGAGCAGATGCTCTTTATGACCAAGGGTACTGACCGTCTGGGCAAGACCGCCGACGGCAACACCACCTGCGACTATGATGCCGAGGAGATCAAGCGCCAGATATCCATCTCCCTGGCCTTTGCCCCCGTGCAGTATAAGGGCAAGAAGATCAACGTCATGGACGCTCCCGGCAACTTCGATTTCTCCGGCACGTGTGAGCAGCTTATGCGAACCGACGCCGCGCAGATAGGCACGCAACGGATCCTTTGAAAGACCGACAGACTCTTCGGGCGTCAGCATCACAGCGGCGTCATCTTCGTCAATGTCATCGCTGTTGTCGCCGCCCATGCCGTTGATGAGAATGTCATCCTCATCCGGCGGGGCCTCAAAAACCTGAATACCCAGACGGCCGAGCTGTTCGGTTACTTCCTGAAGATTTTCCGAAGTACGAAGTGCGCTTTCGGGCAGATAATCGTTGATGTCTGCAAGCGTCACCCAGCCGCGGGAACGCCCCAGACGCACGAGTTCACCGTAGCCGTTGCGCGGCGTGCGGTTGTCGGCGTCCTGATCATCCTCATCGGAATCCTCAGACCCATCGGCAGCGTCAATATTCTCAGCATCCTCGCCTTCAGGCTGCCAGGCATCGAGTTCGGCAACCTCCTCGTCGACCATTCCGTCATCGTCATCGGCGAGAACAGCATCGCTCGAAAGCTCGCCGTCGACCTCGTCATCAACATCATCAGCATCCGTATCAAACGGCACTTCTTCGGCCGCCTTGACCTTCTTGGACTTAGAGGCTGCCGTTTTACGAGGTTTTTTAGGTTTGGCCGCCGATTCAGCGCCATCAGCACCTTCAGCAGTCTTTTCTGCTTTACTCTTACGCGTGCGCTTAGGTTTGGCCGGCGCTTCATCAAGCGCACCATCCCCTTCCGCTTTCTTCACCCGCTTCGTTCGAGCTGGTTTTTTCTCGGCCGTATCGGCTGGTTCGGACTTCACCTTCTTGGTGTCCGCAGTCGTGAGTTCGGCAGCGGCTTCCGTATCTTCCGTCGTCTTCTTTGTCGTCTTGGCCATTGTGCACTCCGCAGCATTCATCTCAACGGCTCTCCCAAGAGAGTCCGCCGTTCGAACGCGTCGGGCATAATTCTTGAATTCACAGCCGTAAGAAACCCTCTCCAAGATTCTCCGTGCCAAACGCTTGAAAAGCTGCGCACAGGAGACCGCAGCTACTCGATCTTCGTTAGGGAACGAGCAGCTGCGAATGCTCCGGCACCGCTTCGAGCCTCTTGCTGATTGAAAGCGGTCCGGCTTCTTGTTGAGGGATCCTTCCGGGTCCGGCGCCGCACGTTTAAATCCAACTGAACCCTTGGAGCCCATTGGAAATCAATGCAGCCTGTCTGCTTCGAGGCGGAGAATTCATTCCGCGTTGATGCTCCCAGCGCAGCTTCGTGCGCCAGGCAGCCCTAATATTTATTCGAGCGAGCAGCAGGCCGCTTGAAATTCCAGGCTTCGAAGGGAAATCGAATCCGGACGATGCGGCGAAAAAGGGATGTAGGATACGCTAAACAGCATATCTTTTCAACCTTTTACGCCGAAAAAATTTCCCAAATTTTCAGCGAAGTTCGTTGGAAATGAGCGCTTGTGCTATGACAAATGGCTGTGCCGCCTGCGCGGTTT
>ERZ857998.2374-NODE-2374-length-17755-cov-3.682599_pt1 | contig 17755 bp, 14 predicted proteins | sample MGYA00519954_ERZ857998 | MGnify/ENA primary metagenome ERZ857998 (study PRJEB31778, sample SAMEA3449424) | human gut metagenome | biome: human gut; feature: human-associated habitat; material: faeces | place: United Kingdom | collected 2010/2012 ...
CAGTACGACGGAACCCTCGACCCCCTCGCGCAGTTCGCCGGAGAGCTCGCCCGCGCCCGCACCGCCGGAGAAGAGCTGACCGTCGAGGCTCGAGAGCAGGCTGAAGAGCGGAATGCCGGTGACGCTCGGCTCGTTCACAAACCGCATCTCATACGCAGCGACGTCCGCGGCCGTCAGCATGCCGAACAGCTTGCCGTCCTCGGTCGCGACCGGCATGGCCTCGATATGGCGCATGTCCTTTTGCAGCAGTTCCCACGCATGGTGGATCGTGACTGCGCAGGAGAGCACGGGCGGCGTGTCGAACGCGAGATCCCGCACTTGGGTGCGGACGTTGTGCAGCAGCGGCGGCGGCGCAAAGCCGAACTTCTCGAGCAAGAGCTGCGTCTGATCGCTCACCTGCCCGATGCGCACGGCCGTAAACTCCCGGTCGCCCAGCGCGTTGCGCAGCTTTGCGTAGGCGACGGCGGATACGATGGAATCGGTATCCGGGTTGCGGTGCCCGGTCACATAAATGGGCTCCATGGCGTTACCTCCTGCTCAATGGCCTCGGCAGCCGGAAAACGGCTGATCTCAACCGCAAAATGCAATATTATCATACGGCATTTTTCCCCGAAACACAAGAGAATATCGTGGCGGAGGCAGATCGGCCGGAGCCGCTTTCGCTGCGGCGGGCGTTTCAAAACAAAATCTTTACGGCGGCTTTGTCCCGCCGGGGGTTGACGGGGATATTGCAAAATGATATTTTATGATATATATGGGGAATCAGCGGCGAAAAAGGGGATTGGCCGTCGCCGGCCGGTCGCCTCGGGCGCTGCGCGAATCCCTGCGATCAACAAGGACACGCGGCGCCTTTGCCGGTTTTGGATGGGCCGGCCGCGCGGCAAACAAAAGGGGAGGGTGCATTTTGCAGGAGTTTCTGGAGCTTTTCGGCAATGTTTTGAACTTTACCTGGCAGCAGGGGCTGATGATTGTGGTCGGCTGTGTGCTGGTCTATCTCGCCATCGTGCATGAAATGGAGCCGACGCTTCTGCTCCCGATGGGTTTCGGCGCGATTCTGGTCAACCTGCCGTTTGTGAACACCGAAGCGATTGAAACGCTGTTCAACGCCGGTATCGCCACGGAGCTGTTCCCGCTGCTGCTGTTCATCGGCATCGGCGCGATGATCGATTTTGGCCCGCTGCTCTCCAACCCGAAGATGATGCTCTTCGGCGCGGCGGCGCAGTTCGGCATTTTCTTCACGCTGATCGTTGCAAGGCTCATCGGCTTTGACATGAACGACGCGGCCTCCATCGCCATCATCGGCGCGGCGGACGGCCCGACCTCCATCTATGTGTCGCAGGTGCTCAAGTCCCATTATCAGGGCGCGATCATGGTCGCCGCCTATTCGTACATGGCGCTCGTACCGATCGTGCAGCCGCCGATCATCCGGCTCATCACGTCGAAGAAGGAGCGGCAGATCCGCATGGCGTATACGCCCGCGTCGATCAGCAAGCGCACGCGCATCCTGTTCCCGATCATCGTCACGATCGTGGCCGGTACGGTTGCGCCCAAATCCGCAGAGCTCATCGGCTTTTTGATGTTCGGCAACCTGATCCGCGAGTGCGGCGTGCTCGGTACGCTCAGCGACAGCGCGCAGAACCAGCTTGCAAACCTCGTGACGCTGCTGCTCGGCATCTCGGTCGCGTTCCGCATGAAGGCGGAGGCGTTTGTGACGCTGGAAACGCTCGCGATCATCGCGCTCGGTCTCGTCGCGTTCGTGTTCGATACGGTGGGCGGCGTGTTCTTCGCCAAGTTCCTGAACCTGTTCTCGAAGAACAAGGTGAATCCGATGATCGGCGCGGCGGGCATCTCCGCATTCCCGATGGCCTCCCGCGTGGTGCATAAGATGGGCCGTGAGGCGGACCCGTACAACTATCTGCTCATGCACGCCGCGGGCGCAAACGTGAGCGGCCAGATTGCCTCGGTGATCGCGGGCGGCCTGATCCTCTCGCTCGTTGCCGGACTGTAAGGAGGGTTTACCATGAATTTCGTGTTCAATCCCGGTTCGCTTCCCGAAACGCTGATGATGACGCTCAAGGGAATGGTGGGTATCTTTGTTGTCATTGGCGTGATCATGTTCGCCATATGGCTGCTCAATAAAACCGCAAAAACGAAGAAGGATTCGTAATTTTACCGGAGCCGGAGCGCGCGTCACACCGCGTGAACCGGCTTCGCTTCCTGTTTGACAGGCGGAGCGCCCATCGGCGCCTACCGGTGTGCGCGCCATGCCGGCAATCCATTTCAGCAAGGGACGGAGTGTAACGAATGACGATTACCATACAGGAGTTTTTCTCACAGCTGTTTACCAACCTGCCATTTTTGCTGACCGTGCTGTTGACGACGGGCGTCATTCTCGTCAACGGATGGACGGACGCGCCGAACGCCATCGCTACCTGCGTGTCCACGCGCGCCATGCGCCCGCAGGCGGCCATCCTCATGGCGGCGGTCATGAATTTTTTCGGCGTGCTCGTGATGACGCTGCTCAACGCCAAGGTGGCGGCCACGATTTCCAACATGGTCAATTTTGACGCGCACCCGGACTATGCGCTCATTGCGCTGTGCGCCGCGCTGTTCGCGATCGTGATCTGGGCGGTGGCTGCGTGGGTGTTCGGCATCCCGACGAGCGAGAGCCACGCGCTGATCGCCGGCATTTCCGGCGCGGCCATCGCGCTCAACAACGGCCTCTCCGGCATCAACGGCGCGGAGTGGATGAAGGTCATCTACGGCCTCGTGCTCTCGACCATCCTCGGCTTCGGGCTCGGGTTTCTCGTGGTCAAGCTCGTCGCCTTTCTTGCGCGCGATCTTGACCGCCGGCGCACGGTGCGCTTTTTCGGCGGCGCGCAGATCGCCGGCGCCGCGGCCATGGCGTTCATGCACGGCGCGCAGGACGGGCAAAAGTTTATGGGCGTGTTCATGCTCGGCATGTTCCTCGCGCGCGGAAGCGGCGCGGCGGGCGGCGAGTTTGTGATTCCGCTTTGGCTCATGGCGTTCTGCTCGCTGGTCATGGGCGTCGGCACATCGATCGGCGGCTACCGGATCATCAAGTCGGTCGGCATGGACATGGTGAAGCTCGAAAAGTATCAGGGCTTCTCGGCGGATATCGCCGCGGCCGGCTGCCTGCTCGTTTCGAGCATATTCGGTATCCCGGTCAGCACGACGCACACCAAGACGACTGCCATCATGGGCGTGGGCGCGGCGCGGCGGCTGAGCGCTGTGAACTGGGGCGTTGTGCGGGAGATGGTGCTCACCTGGGTACTCACGTTCCCGGGCTGCGGCCTGATCGGATTCCTGATGGCAAAGCTGTTTTTCATGATTTTTTAACGCGGCAGAACGAAAGAAAGGACAGATACGATGGCACGCAAGGAGAAAAACGATTATTTCCAGATGATCTTGAGCCAGATGCAGCATACCCACGACGCGGCGGTGCTGCTCGAGGGCATACTCACGGACTATCATGCCGAGCTGCTCCCGTCCAACCGGCGGCGCATGCATGAGATCGAGCACAGAGCCGATCTGCTCAAACACGACATGATGGAGAACCTCATCCGCGAATTCCTTCCGCCCATCGAACGGGAGGATCTGCGCGCGCTGTCGGAGCAGATCGATACCGCGACCGACCTGATCGAGGATGTTGTGAACAAGGTCTATATCTACAACGTCCAGCGCGTGCGCCCGGAGGCGCTGGAGTTTACCAGCCTCATCCGGTGCGCGGCGGAGAACCTTGTGCGTGTGGCGGAAAATCTCGGGGAGTTCCGCAAGAACGGGGCGGCCATCGAGCGCTGCATCGTTGACGTCAACCGGCTGGAGGAGGACGGCGACCGGCTGTATATCGAGTGCATGGCGCGCCTGTTCCGCGAGGAGGGAGATATGCTGGGCATGATCGCATGGCGCGACCTGTTCAACAGCCTCGAACAGTGCATGGACGCCTGCGAGCACGTTGCCGACGTGATCGAGAGCGTCATCCTGAAGAACAGCTGACGGCGGCGTGACCCGCCGACCGGCAAGCCGGCAGGCGCCCCGGCGACCGGTCGGAGACATAACGAAAAGAAGGCTTCGGAATCCGTTCCAACATGGATTCCGAGGCCTTTTCGATTGCGCGGGGACGGGGCGTACGACTGAGAACCTCCGATGATACCGCCGGCCGCAGGGGAAGCGGGGACGGACGCCGGCACGGCCGAACACGGGCCGGTTCGGTGGCGATGGACCGCTTTGCGGAATGCAGACAGGGACGCGGTCGGGCTCAGTAATGATAGCCCCGGTGATTCGTGGGCTGATCGGCCGGCGGGAGCTGATCCGACCAGCCCCACATCAAAGCATCCGCCCAAGAGCGCATGGGGTCCTGCGTTCCGGAACCCTGGTGACAGTTGAGCACTTCTCCCATGAAGACCATGGCTGCGGAGGAACCCCCATCGAGATTGTAGGCCGTATTGCAGCCGAGGGACAGGAACATCTGCGCAAAGTCCTCAAGCGAGATGCTGTAGGAATAGCCGGGCTGGCGGCCGTCGGTCACGATAGCGATCCAATGCCCCTGTTCGACCATGCCGATGCCGCACCGCGGATTTGGATGTGCAACGCGGTGCTTGCTGCACAATTCGTTGATTTTGCCGTCGCGCACGAGAATTGGGCCAAAGCTGTAGGTGTGCCGAACGCCCGCATCCAACAATTCATCGGCGGTGAACTCATCCGGCGTGAGCACGGATAGCGTCATGTCATCATGAATCAGGAGCGTATCCGCTGCGTTGTAGTCGCAATAAAATTTACCATTGCGGATGAGACAGCCCTTTTGATCCTTTTCGGCACGAACAAGATTGTCGCCCGTGATTGCAAGCACCGCCTGCTCAAACCGCGCATACTTATGAGGCATGCAGACGTCTCTCGTGCCGCTGCGATAGGATGAGAAGCCGCGCATATAGATATCCGCGATGAAGCTCACGACCGGTTTGCCGTCGATTTAGATGGTTTTGCGTTCAATAAAGACGCCGAGGTGTTCGCCCTGATACTGCCACACGCCATTTTCAAAGTCCAACAGCACTTCTTCCTCCGTCCCGTATGCAGCGAAACGATCCGCATGGTCTGAGGAGACCGACGCATCGGGCACAGGGGTTTCTGCCGGAGGAGGGAGGGTTGGCAGCGGCGAGGCCGAGAGCGGGGGCTCCTGAGTCGCAGCGGGCGAGCGTTCTGCAGGCGCGGACGGCACACGCCCGGGCAAAAGCAGCCCAATGACGATCCCGGCGGCCAATGGCGCCAGTGCAAGCGGCAGCATACGCAGCAGCTTCTTTTTGATGAGGACGCCCGCGCCGACGGCACTGAACAGCGCACCCAAAGCGATCACAAGCCAGAGAAAACCCGAACGACCACCCGCGACGGACGGCGCAGCATCGGCGGGGGCAGCCGTAGGCGCCGGTGATGGCGTGGGAACGGCGGTGGGTGCGGGCGTTGGACTCGGCTTCGCATACGCCGTGAGCAGCCCCGTTTCGATATGTTCGAGCACATCGTTATGCGCAAGGTCGTCGCCCACCGCAGAGGCGGTCAGCGTAAGCCGCAGGGAAGCGGGCAGCGTATGACGATAAACGAGCTGTTCCGCGCAGCGGCGATAAGCAAGCTGCGAGCGCTCCAGCGCGGATGCATTGTCGTAGCGCAGCAGAGGCTCGGAAAGATCAACGACCGTTGCTCCCTCCTGATCCAGCGTATAATATTTCAGCACGGTATGCGGGGCGGTATCGGTGGAGAACGCAGGATCGGCCGCAAGTTCGACCGCGCTGCATACATTCGAGAAAATGACGGAGCGCAGCGCATTGTCGGGTTCATCTGCACAGGATATGACGACGCTCGGCGCATAAGCCCGAATGGTGTTCGCCAGATAGGATTGAAACCGCGCGCTGCCGCCAAACGCGTTCTCAAAACGGGTCTTACTACCGGAAGCGGGCAGTGCATAATTGGAAAAGATGGGGTATGCGCTGCCGCCCATATCCTCCATTGCGCGAAAAATCTGATGCACGAGCGCCGGATCGTCGCCGCTGGACAGGAAGAGCGGGCGCACGGAAACGCCGTATTCACCAGCGTAGCGGGCAAGGAAGCCGCCCAGTCCGAACAATATGTCCTCGGGGCGCTCCAGAATGATCAGGATATCGGTTGCGGTTCGCCCAACGCTGCACAGCGGCTCGGAACAAGCGCTACAGACGGAGACGGAGCAAAAAGCGGTGTCATTGCTCAGCGAACGGAACACGCAGGCCGCGGCGTTTGTTATATCGACGCAATAGAAGTAATCGGATCGCTCAACCGTTTCGGTATGCAGGACAGTCCCGCCCGCATCCAGCAGCGTGACTTCAAAGGCGCACGGTATGTACAGCTCCGCCAGCAGATGCGTATCATCCCCATCGAGTTCTACGCGCAGTTCTTCGCTCTTATTGAGCGAAAGCCGCGTGGCGGGGTCGCCATCGGAGAGGTATTCCGTTCGCGCCTGCTTGTCCTCGGGCGCAATGAAGCGAACGGACGCGTTGGCAGCGGGTTCCCCCTCGGCCAGAACCGGCACGCACAACAAGCACAGGCAAAGGGACAGAAAAACGGGGAGCACTCTGTGTTTATGCATGAGAAAACATCCAGAATCCTTTCAAAACGGTATCCGCACGCATGACGAACGGTGAAAGCGGGACAATAGATGCCTCGCAGCGAGTCGAGAAGGCGGGGCAGCAAGACCACTGCCGCGTTTTGCCGAGCGTGGTTTGCCGGATCGAGCAAAACTCAGCCGGCGCTTCTGCGCCACGTTCCGCCGAACGCGGCTTGTCAAACCGCGAAATCATCAGCCGGCGCTACGCCGCCACGTTCCGCCGAACGCGGCTTGTCAGTCCGCGCAACGTTCAGCCGGCGCTTCTGCGCCACGTTCCGCCGAACGCGGCTTGTCAGTCCGCGCAACGTTCAGCCGGCGCTACGCCGCCACGTTCGGGGCGAGAACAGCAGGATGATCGGAAAGACCTCCAGCCGTCCGGCCAGCATGGCCAGAGAGAGCAGCAGTTTGGACGCGGGCGAATAGGCCGCGTAATTGCTCATCGGGCCGACGACCGAAAGGCCGGGGCCGATGTTGTTGAAGCAGGCCATCGTGGCGGAGAAGTGCGTTAAAAAGTCGAACATATCATCAAATACCGCGAGCAGCAGCAATACGAGAATGACGATGAGCACATAGCCGATCAGGTAATTGCGCGTTCCGATCAGCGTTTCCTTGTCGATCGCCTTGCGGTCGAGCCGAACAACGGTCACGGCGTGCGGGTGCAGCATGTGGTGCATCTCCGCGGCAAACGACTTGACGCAGATCACCACGCGGGAGATCTTGATGCCGCCGCCGGTGGAACCGGCGCAGCTGCCGATGAGCATGAGCAGCAGCAGCACCTCATGGGAGAGCACCGGCCACTGGGCAAAGTCCACCGTCGCAAAGCCGGTGGTCGAGATGATGGAGCTCACCTGAAACAGCGCGTGGCGCAGCGACAGCCCGACGTTTTGAAAGCCGGCAAAGATGTCGGCCGCGATGATCAGCACCGACACCGCCACGATGATGCCGAACCAGCGCAGCTCCTCGCTGCGGAGCGCCTCGCGCACCCGACCGATCAGGATCAGGTAGTACAGGTTGAAGTTTACGCCGAAGAGCAGCATGAAGATGGACAGCACGACGTCGATATAGGCGCTGTCGTAGAAGGCGATGCCGGCGTTGCGCACGGCAAAGCCGCCCGTGCCCGCCGTGCCGAATGCGGTACACACCGCATCGAAAGCGGGCATGCCGCCGAGCAGCAGCAGCGCGATCAGCACGATGGTCATGAACGAATACACGCCGTACAGGAGCTTTGCGGTCGAGCGCATGCGCGGAACCAGCTTGCCCGCCACCGGCCCGGGCACCTCCGCCCGCATGAGCACCATGGAGCGGTTGTCCGACATGGGCAGCACCGCCATGACGAACACCAACACGCCCATACCGCCGACCCAGTGCGAAAAGCTGCGCCAGAACAGCACGCCGTGCGGCAGCTCCTCCACGAGCGGCACGATGGATGCGCCGGTGGTCGTGAAGCCGGAGATCATTTCAAACAGCGCGTCAATGTACGAGGGGATGGCGCCGCTGATGACCATTGGCAGCGCACCGAACGCGGAGATGAGAATCCACGCGGCCGCAACCGTAACCAGCCCCTCGCGCGCGAAGATGGCGCTGTTCTTCGGACGCCGGAAGGACAGCGCCACGCCGATGACGGCGAGCAGCAGCATCGTGATGAGAAACGCTTTCAGGTCGCCCTCACCGTAGATGGCGGCGAGCACCGCGGAGGGCGCCATCAAAACGGCCTCGACGGTCAAAATCCTGCCGAGCAGGTATACGATCATCCGTTTGTTCAATGCTCTATTACTCCATTAAGATGTCCGAAAGCGCGGTCAGATGGTGATCCTTTGTGACGACCAGCACGCCGTCGCGCGGCTCGATGCAGTCCAGTCCGCCGGGGATGATGGTTTTGCCGTCGCGGACGAGACAGGCGACCAGAATGCCGGGTTTGAGCGCGAGATCCCTGAGCGGCACATGCAAAAACGCGCCGTCCTCTGCCGCGTGGAATTCCAGCACCTCCACCTTGCCGCCTACGATGCGGAACAGCGACTCGACGTTGCTGCTCTCCTTCGAGGCGTTGACGGCGCGCACATAGGCGACGATGCGGTTGGCGGTGATGTCGCGCGGGGACACGATACTCTCGAGCCGGCCGTCGCGGATCAACTGCACGAGGTTCGGATTGTTGACCTTGGCGATGACCTTGCGCGCGCCGCTTGCACCGGCGTACATGGCGGCGAGGATATTGCCCTCGTCCAGTCCCGTGAGCGCTACGAATGCGTCGGAACCGCTCAGTCCCTCCTCCAGCAGCAGCTCATGGTTGGAAACGTCGCCGTGCAGAATGGTGCACTTGGGCAGCAGCGAGACCAGCTCCTGCGCGCGGGCGCTGCTGCGCTCGATGATCTTGACCTGCATGCCGGCCTTGTTGAGAATGCCGGCCAGATAATAGGTGATGCGGCCGCCGCCGCCGATGATCACGTCGCGCACGCGGCCGGTGAGCATGTGCATGCGGCGGAATGCGCCGGCCATCTCATCCGTTGCGCCGGTGATATACGCCCGGTCGCCCGCGCGCAGCGAAAATGCGCCGTCGGGAATGAAGATATCGTCGTCGCGCTCCACCGCGCAGAACAGTACGCGGAGGCCCGTTTTCTGCGGCAGCTTCGAGAGCGGGACGCCGATGAGCGGACTGTTTTCCGGCAGGCGGAAGCTGACCAGCTCCGCGCGGCCCTTGGCGAACAGCTCGACCTTTGCCGCGGACGGGAAGCGGAGGATGCGCGCAATCTCCTGCGCGGCCGCGAGCTCCGGATTGATGACCATGGACAGCCCGAGCTCCTCCTTGAGAAAATACAACTGCTCGAAATAGCCGGGGTTGCGCACGCGCGCAACGGTGTGACGCGCGCCCAGCTTGTGCGCCGTGAGGCAGCAGAGCATGTTGACCTCGTCGCTTTCCGTAACTGCGATGACGAGATCGGCGTCCTGCGCGCCCGCGTCGCGCAGCGTCAGATAGGACGCCCCGTTTCCAGCATAGCAGATGACGTCGAGCGTATTATTGATGTTGGCGAGCACGCGCTCGTCCGTATCGATGATGGTGACGTCGTGCGATTCGGCAACGAGCTGCTGGGCAAGCGTCTGCCCGATCTTGCCGCAGCCTACAATAAATATGCGCATGAACCCTCCTGAAAGGTATATTCCTCTTCATTATACCAAAAGCACGGGCGTTTTCAATAAAACAGCGCTTTCGACGCATAAAGATTTCGCATCGAAAGCGCAGATTTTCCGTATTTTCTATGCAGTTTGCGGTTTATTTGCGGCAGAGCGCCTGATACACGCGCTTGACGGGCGGCAAAAAGGCGACAACGACGCAGATGAGCGTATCCACGCCGACGGTCAGACCATTGTAGAGCAGCGAGTACACCCACGGGTTCGCAATGCCGTATTCCAGTCCGCCGTCCGCAAAGAAGATCGCGCCGGAGACCGTCGAGACGCACATGCGGGCAAGGCCGGATACCGCCATGCCGAGCGGCAGGCTGCGCGGGAAGAACGCGGCCAGACCCAGGCAGGTGAACGCCACGAAGTAGTCCAGAATGAACTGCGCCCAGTGCACGATCCATGCGCCCTGCACGATTTGCAGCACCGCATAGGCGAGCGCGGCCGTAAAGCCGCAGACCGGACCGAAGCAGGCGGCGTACATCACGAGCGGCAGCATGGAGCACAGCGTGATCGAGCCGCCGAACGGCATGGAAAACAGTTTGAAGTAGGACAGCGTGAACGACAGCGCAAGGCACAGCGCACCATAGACCAGCGCACGCACGGTCACCGGCGCGGATTCGATCGCGGCCGGGTGCTTTTTGCGCTGGATGACGATCGCAGCGGCCAGCGCCCCCACGACGATCAGCCCGATCAGGAACAGATACAGCTCAATGCCCTCGAGCGAGCCGAGCTTTTCAAACAGCTTGAATTCCATAGAGACATCCTCCCAACAAAAAATCGTCCACGGCGGCGGCCATGGACGATCGGTTTTCTTGAGGAGGGTGGTTTCCGGCTGCTTGCGCTGCCAGAGCACAAGCCCTGTCAACTTCCTACGATGGCATGACCCAACAGGTTCCAAGGGTACTTCTCAGCCCGCGGTAAAACCGGTGCGGGCGCCCCCGTGACAAGTACATATCTTAGCAGATCGCGCGGCGCCTGTCAAGCGGCTGCCGCGCGGCTGCGCTTTCGTGTGTTGGCGCCCGTCGGGATGGGTGCTCGCTGAGCGTGCAGCGGGCGCTCCTGCCGGAGACTTGCATGCCCGTGGTCCCCTCGCGGCGCTGTCTACCACTGCCGCATCAACCCTTCGGGCGTGAGCCGGTAGAGCGTCTCGCATACCTCGAGCAGATATTTCCGGTCATGGCTGACGGAGAGGATCGCGCCGCCGAAGCCGGAGAGGATGTCACGGATGACCGGGTTGGACAGCGGGCTGAAGTTTCGGGTCGGCTCGTCGAGCAGCAGCACGTCCGCGCCGGACAGGATGGGGCGCAGCAGACAGAGTTTTGCACGCTGGCCGCCGGAGAGCGAGCCGATGGGCGCGAGCATCTCCTCCCGCGTAAAGCGCACGCTGCCGAGGTGCAGCCGCGCTTTTGTCACCCGCTCTTTGTCCCCGTCCGGCGCGAGAAATGCGACGGCGCTCTGCCGCATGGGCAGCAGCTCCGCATACGCCTGCGGCATATAGAAGGTCGAAATATCCGTCCGCGCAGCGAGCTGCCGCGCGATATGCTTCAGCAGCGTCGTCTTGCCGACGCCGTTGCTGCCGATGATACCGATGTGCTCGCCGCCGTGTACGGTGAGGGCGATATCGCGGCAGAGCACGCGCTCCCCGGCCGACAGCGCATCGAGCGACAGGCGCAGAATCTCCTTGCCGCGCGGCTGGTTCACGGGCGGAAACGAGAGAAACATCGCATCCTCCATCACGGGCAGTTCCGTGAGCTGCTCTTTCTCCCGCTCAAAGCGGCGACCCATGGACTTGACCGCGTGCATCTTTTTCTTGAGCAGACGGCCGCCGTGCGGATCGCCGCGGGAGACATGCGCCTGCTCGGACTGCACGCGCTCAAAGAGCTGGCGGTAGCGCTCCATGCGCGCACGGTACGCCGCGGCCTCCTTCCGCGCAATCTGCCGCTGCCGCGCATACGCGGACAGGCGCGCGTCCACATACGCGCGGTAGGGCAGGCGGTAAAACCCGCTGCGGCAGACGGTCTTGAGATGGATCTGTTCGAGGTGGATGATGGCGGTGGCCGTTTCCTCGAGCAGCGTTTCATCGTGCGAAACATAGATCACGGGCAGGCCGCAGGTGTTCAGAAAGTCGGAGAGGTATTGCAGCGTTTCGATATCGACGTCGTTCGTCGGCTCGTCGAGCAGCAGCAGGCCCGGCTGCGCCGCGAGCACGCGGAGAAGCTGGAGCTTGACCTTCTCGCCGCCGGACAGTGTGCCGACCGGCTGTGCGTCATAGATGCGCTCGGGCAGAAAGCCGAGCAAAGCGGCCTGGTGCATCAGCTCCGCGTCGGTCGAAACGGCGAACGCGCCGGCGCTCACAAGATAATCGTAGACGCTTTGCCGGAGCGCGTCCTCCGGCAGTTCCTGATAGAGAAACGCGGGCCGCATCGAACCGAGAGCGCTGCTGCCGCGCGCCTCCGCATACGGCTCGGTCAGAGTCGGGTCGAACAGATATTTGAGCAGCGTGCTCTTGCCGTTGCCCTCCTCGCCGATGATCGCGATGCGGTCGCCCGACTGTACGGAAAAGGACAGATCGTTCACGAGCGTGCGCCCGCTCGATCGGTGCTGTATGGTCAAATGGCATACGTCCGCCATGGTCGCCTCCTTTGTCGAATGGGAAGGCCGGTATGCAGGGAAGCGGAGCGCGCGGCGGGCAAAGCAGATGTGCGGCAAAAATGCGCAACAAAAAAGAAGCGCCGCATCCAACGCGCCGTCCGACTGCACACGAAGCCGATCCGCTGCCTCCGAACCGGAGACGGCGGAAAAACGGATTTGCTGTGCAAGAGGGACTCAGCTGCGCATCGGCACACGCTCCTTTACAAATACTGGATACATAAGGATTATAACACACCGGCTCGGGGACTGTCAATACGGGCCGCGCCGCGCTTGACAAGCCGCCGTCCGATGGCATACGATGATAGAACATGGTTCGCATGGTTCGCATCGACAGCATCGGGAGCATCCGGCGCGGCACGCCCGCCGCCGGGCACCGGAACGGACAGGAAAGGGGAACAGCATATGCGGCTGGATAAATATCTCAAGGTTTCGCGCATCATCAAGCGCCGCACGGTCGCCAACGAGGCGGCGGGGGCGGGGCGCGTTTCGATCAACGGCAAGCCGGCCAAGCCGTCCGCCGAGGTCAAGGCGGGCGATACGCTCGACATTCTGCTCGGCGGCAGGCACTTCGTGGTGCGCGTCGAGAGCGTGAACGAGTTCGTGCGCAAGGAGGAGGCTGCGGCCATGTACACCGTGCTGTCGGAGGGATAACGCGGTGCGCGCGGTCGGTGTTTTGCTCTGTGCGGGCGCGGCGAGCCGCATGGGGTTTGATAAGCTGCTGACGCCGCTTGCGGGCCGCACTGCGATCGAGCGGAGCATGGACGCGCTCGTACGGGGCGGCGTGACGGAGCTGGTGTTCGCCGTGTCGGAGACAAGCCGCGCGTATGCACAGGCGCTCGGCTGCCCCGTCACAAAAACGGTCGTTTCGGGCGGGGATACGCGGCAGGATTCGGTGCGATCGGCCCTACGCGCCGCGGCGCAGGACGGCACGGACGGCATCGCCGTGATTCACGATGCGGCGCGGTGCATGGTTTCGCCGGAGGTCGTGCGCGCCTGCATCGAAAGCGCGGTCAAAACCGGCAGCGGCATTGCTGCGGTGCCGGTTTCGGATACGGTGTTCCGGCAGGAGGGCGGCGCGCTCACGCCGGTTCCGCGCGAGGGCCTGTTTCGTATGCAGACGCCGCAGGCGTTTCGGCTTTCAGAGATTCTGGACGCATATGAACGGGGAGGCGGCGCGGCGACCGACGATGCGACGCTGTACCGGCGCGCGGGCCACAGCCCCACGCTGGTTGCGGGCAGCGCCGACAACGAAAAGCTCACGACGACTGGCGACTGGGCGCGCGCCGAGCGGATGCTCGCGCGGTACGGCACCGGCTTTGACACGCACCGGCTGGTTGCGGGCAGAAAGCTGATTCTCGGCGGCGTGGAGATTCCGTTTGACCGGGGGCTGCTCGGGCACTCGGACGCAGATGTGCTCGCCCACGCGGTTATGGACGCGCTGCTCGGCGCGGCGACACTGCCGGATATCGGCCATCTGTTCCCGGATACCGACCCGCAGTATGCGGGCGCGGACAGCATGGCGCTGCTCGGGCAGGCCGTTCGGGCCATACGCGGCAAGGGCATGCGCCCGCTGCATATCGACGCGACGATCATCGCCGAGCGGCCGAAGATGGCGCCGCACATCGCCGCCATGCGAACGAACATTGCCGCCGCGTGCGGCGTTGCGGCGGACGCGGTCAACGTCAAGGCGACCACGACCGAGGGCATGAACGACGAGGGACGGGGCCTCTGTATCTCTGCACAGGCCATTGCGTCGGTCGTGTGACGTCCTTTGTCCGCCTCTCATCCTTGAAAATCGAAAAGCTTAGAAATCGAAAAACGGTAAAAGCCGATATTGGACAAAGCACGCCTGCCGGAGCAGTTTCCGGCAGGCGTGCTTTATCTGATGGACTTGTGTTAGCTCTTTTTTCGACGTTGTCTCCGGAGACAACGCAGGAGAAAAACGGAGCCTTACCGTACCTTGAGCCCGCTCGCCATGTCGGAAAGCGTCGTGATGGCGGACAGATTCACGTCGTCCTTATCGGACGCGCAGAGGATCATGCCGTGGCTCTCGACGCCGCACAGCTTGACCGGCTTGAGGTTGGCCACGAGCACGACCGTCTTGCCGACGAGCTCCTCCGGCTTGTACCACGCCTTGATGCCGGAGGCCACGGTGCGCTGCTCGCCGCCCACATCGAGCGTGAGCTTGAGCAGCTTTTTCGAGCGCTTGACCTCCTCACAGGCGATGACCTTTGCAAGGCGCAGGTCGATCTTCGCAAAATCGTCGTACTCGATGGGCGGCAGCGCCTCCTCCCCGTCCTCGGCCTCTGCGGCTGCGGGGGCTGCGGCTGCGGGGGCTGCGGGCGCAGCCTGCTTTTTCGCGATTTCGTCCGCCTGCTCGAGCACCGCCTTCAGGTCAAGCCGCTGGAACAGGATCTCGGGCTTGTCGGTTACGGCCGTTCCGCTCGCGCGCAGGCCGAAGGCGGACAGACTGTCCAGCTCCCGAACCGTATCGTTGATCTGGGCGAGCACCTTCTTCGCGGTCTCCGGCAGGAACGGACAGAGCAGGTTTGCGCCGATGGCGATGCTCTCCACGAGGTTGTAGAGCACCTCGGCAAGCCGATCGCGCTTCGCCTCGTCCTTGGCCAGCGCCCACGGCGCGGTCTCGTCGATATATTTGTTGCAGCGCTTGAACAGCGTGAAGATCTCCGTGAGCGCATCGGCCACGCGCAGCTCGTCCATGCGGGCGGCTACGCGCTTTGCGGCGCCGCTCACGAGCGCGATCAGCTCGTCATCGACCGGCTCGGTCGCACCCGTGCGGTTGACGGCGCCGCCGAAATACTTGTTGCTCATGGCGACCGTGCGGTTGACGAGGTTGCCGAGCGTGTTGGCAAGGTCGGAATTGATGCGCTCGACCATCAGCTCCCAGCTGATCACGCCGTCGTTGTCGAACGGCATCTCGTGCAGCACGAAATAGCGCACCGCATCCACGCCGAACACGGAGACCAGATCGTCCGCATACAGCACGTTGCCCTTGGATTTGCTCATCTTGCCGTCGCCCTGCAGCAGCCACGGATGGCCGAACACCTGCTTCGGCAGCGGCAGGCCGAGCGCCATGAGGAAGATGGGCCAGTAGATCGTGTGGAACCGGATGATGTCCTTGCCGATCAGATGGAGATCGGCCGGCCAGAGCCGCTCAAACTGCGCCGTGCTTTCGCCGCCGCAGTCATAGCCGATGCCGGTGATGTAGTTGGTGAGCGCGTCGAGCCAGACGTAGACGACATGCTTGTCGTCAAAGTCCACCGGAATCCCCCACTTGAAGCTGGTGCGGGACACGCACAGATCCTGCAGCCCCGGCAGCAGGAAGTTATTCATCATCTCGTTGCGGCGCGATTCCGGCTGGATGAACTCGGGATGCGCGTTGATATGGGCGATCAGGCGGTCGGCATATTTGCTCATCCTGAAGAAATAGGCCTCCTCGCGCGCGCTCTCGCAGTCGCGGCCGCAGTCCGGACACTTGCCGTCCTTGCACTGCGAGGGCGTGAAGAACGACTCGCAGGGCTTGCAGTACAGCCCCTCGTAATAGCCCTTATAGATATCGCCCTGCTCATAGAGCTTTTTGAAAATCTTCTGCACCTGCTTTTCGTGGTCGGCGTCGGTGGTGCGGATGAACTTATCGTAGGAGGTGTTCATCAAATCCCAGATGCGTCTGACCTCGCCGGCGACGCGGTCCACATGCGCCTTGGGCGTCACGCCCGCGGCCATGGCCTTTTCTTCGATTTTTTGGCCGTGCTCGTCCGTACCGGTCTGGAAGAACACGTCATAGCCCTGCATGCGCTTGAAGCGCGCAATGCTGTCCGCAAGGACGATCTCGTAGGTGTTGCCGATGTGCGGCTTGCCGGATGTATAGGCAATCGCGGTGGTCAGGTAATATTTCTGTTTGTCTGCCATGTTTCGTCTCCGCTCCGTATCTGTATGGTTAATTTTATCCATTCTATCGTTTCTTTAATATTATCCCCGCGCATGGCGGTTGTCAAGGGCGGCGGGGCGTGGTAAACTGTTCTTGCTATGTGGATTATCGTGGGGTTGGGCAACCCCGGAATTGCCTACCGAAAATCAAGGCATAACGCAGGGTTCAACGCGCTCGACGCGCTCGCGGACGCGCTGCACATCCGCGTCGCCAAGCGCGGCCTTTCCGGCGTGTACGGCGAGGGCGTCGTGAACGGGCAGCGGGTCGTGCTGGTGAAGCCGCAGACGTATATGAACCTCAGCGGCGAGGCCGTGACGCAACTGGTGAACTGGTATAAGGTCGCGCCGGAAGAACTGCTGGTGGTGTATGACGACGTGGATTTGCCCTTTGGCCGGGTGCGCATCCGCCCCAAGGGCAGCGCGGGAACGCACAATGGCATGCGCAATATCCTGTATCTCTTGGGACGCGACGATTTCCCCCGCTTGCGCGTGGGCATCGGTAGGCCGCCGGAGCATTGGGATATGAAAGATTTTGTGATTAGCGGCTATGAAACGGCGCAGGACCGCAAAATCGCCTTCCAGGCGTATCTGTTTGCGGCGGAGTGCGTAGAAACGTTTGTAAAAGAAGGGTTCGCGCGGGCGCAGCAGTTTGTCTCCACGCAGCCTTCAGATTTTGGTAGCCGGGAGGAATCATGACAGAGCACCAGCTTTTTTGCCTGTTCGAGCCGTTGAATGGTTCGGAAGGTTTTTGCGCGCTCAAAAACGCGGTTTCAGGCGCCTGCGTGGCCTACGCCTATGGCGTGGAAGAAGCGCAGCGCACCCATGTGCTGGCCGCGTTGATGGAGGGAACCGGACGCACCTTGGTGGTGGTCGTGCCCAACGATATCGTGGGGCAGCGGATTGTGGAGGATATGAACGCGCTGCTGCCTGGCGCGGCGGCGCTGCTGCCCGCGCGGGAAGTTTCTTTTGTGCGCAGCGCCGCTTCCAGCCGCGCGCAGCGGCCGATGAACTGTACGTCCTCGGGGAGAACGGGCTCGGCGTCGAGCTCGTGGTCGTAGCTCAGGAGCATGAGACGCTTGCCGTCCCATTTGATTTTACGGGCGGTGCAGTGCTGCTTCCATTTGAGCAGCATGATCGCGCCGTCGACGGGGCTGTGCGCGGGCACGGTGAGCAGCAGGTCGCCCTTCTGCACGCGGAAGCCGCGCAGGCTGTCGTCCGGCATGAGGAAATAGAGCGCCTTGTCGGCCGGACCGCCTTCGATTTTGCCGCCCGCGGCCGCCAGCGTCCGATGATCGACAATCGCCCAGGCGGCGTTGTAAACAGGCACCTCGCGCA
>ERZ857998.2385-NODE-2385-length-17691-cov-6.965468_pt1 | contig 17691 bp, 14 predicted proteins | sample MGYA00519954_ERZ857998 | MGnify/ENA primary metagenome ERZ857998 (study PRJEB31778, sample SAMEA3449424) | human gut metagenome | biome: human gut; feature: human-associated habitat; material: faeces | place: United Kingdom | collected 2010/2012 ...
ATTTGTGTGACAAGGTTGACGAATTTTGGTGTAGCAAATGAAATTCTTCTTGTGATGGAAGCGTTGTCGACTTAAAAAGCGTGAAAACAGGACGATGAAAGTTCGTTGACGATTATGGAAAGGTATATCGCGTGGAGCAATTACGGTGAGGTGCACCAATAGTCCGTGAGGTCGGTTCGATTCCGGCACTTTCCATTTTTGAACATTGATAATTGAATATTGGCGGTTGATAGCATTGAATAAGCCGGGCGAAAGTGATATAATAAATTATCATCAAACAGAGGAGAATCATTATGTGCAATAATCAAAAGAATAATAACAATAAGAACCAAAGAAATGATAATCAACAGCGCTCCACTCACGAACAAGGAGAACGCAGGGACTACGGACATATTAACGAGAGGGTGGAGGAAATAGATTCTACTAAAAACCCACCAGAGGAGAGATAGTGGATCCAGATGATATCATTCAAATAATTAATGAAATACCAAAATATATATGCTATATCTATCCTGGCTATATAACGATGTATTTGTATTATTACTTTCATTCACTTACGTTAGACGATACAACAGGAAAATTATTGAAAAGTATTGCTATTAGCTATTTTTATGTTGTGATTATTAAGTGGGTGTTTGGATTAGCAAATCATATTCCATTTATTAACATTATAAATGATGTTAATGGTGTGCTATTCAATATTTTGTTAATAATATTTTCTATTACAGTTCCATGTATGGTAAACTTGCTTGAAAAAAGTGAGAAATTTGATGAATACATGAAGAAAATAAAAAGTGTATTAAAAATAAATACGTCGTTTGCTAAAAATGAAATTGAAGCAATCCAGAAGAAGTATAACGACACTATTTGGATTTATGTTTATATGAAAGATAGTAACATAATGTACGAAGGTTCGTTAACAGAAAAAGAGCTGGAAGAAAGCATCCAGCGCGAGGTGGAGGAGCTGCGCAACCGCTATAAGTATTACCTGGACGTGTTGCAGGAAATCCGCGACGAGGCTTCCTGGTTCCCCTTCCCCTCTGTCCTGCGCGACTTCAGCAGCGATTTCAACGAAAGCGCGGGCATCATCAACTGGGCCTTTGCCTGCAACTTCAACGAGGCCGAAACCTTCAAGCGCGCGCAGGACACCACGCCCCGGCTCAATGAATTGCTGCGCAATCTGAAAAAGCGCCTCAAGTTCCTGCGCATGGTACGTGACGGCACGCTTTTCGCCCTGACCATGGGCAAGACTTTTATCTGGGTGGAGATTGTGGGCCTGCTGTTCTGTTTCATCGGCGTGCCCATCGTGGTCTTCTGGGGCGACAGTCTTTATCTGGGCTGGCTCAAGAATCTGCTGGGCGAAAATCAGTGGTCCATCCAGAAAGTGCTGGCGGTCATTATCACCATCATCGCCATCGGCATCGGGGCCCTGCACACCACCCTGGTCTTTGATCGCAAGCGGGAAAAACTTCTGGAGCAGGCCCGCGATCAGCGGGAAAAGGCCCAGCAGATGCGCCTGGAACGCATCCGCCGCCAGCGTATGGCCGAGGCGGAAAGCGCCCGCCGCAGTCAGCGGGCCGAAAATGAACGCGAAGTGCAACGGCAGTTGAAAGAGCGCTCAAAGAGCTGAGGTATCCGGGGGAAGGCGAACATCCCGGTTACAGGCACCCCGCCCGCCCCCCGGCCTTTCAAGACATCCTTTCCCGCAAATGCGCGGTACCCCGGGCGACGGCATGACGGAAGCATGCCGTCGCCCGGGGTGTGGTTTTTTCACGGCGGATAACTTCCGCCGTGAAAAGAAAGGATGCGCGGACAGTGCCTAGCCGAAGCCGATCATGGGCCAGTAGATCAACGCGCCCAGCGTTGCCACCACCAGCAGGATCAGACACCAGGGGATGGCGACCTTTACAAAATCCACCTGACTGAAAAAGCCGGTGCTGTATGCGATGATTGTCGGCGGGCAGCCGATGACCAGCATGATGAATGACGTGCTCATGGGCGACAGAAGGCCGACGGACTCCACGCTCATGTTCATCATGCTCGCCATGGGCAGAGTAATGGGCAGACTCAGGGCCACTGCGGCGGAGTTGCTCATGATGCTTGACAGGACTGAGCCAAAGAGTCCCATGCCGTAGTATGTGACAAAGGTGCTTTGCCCTTCCAGAAGGGGCAGAATGGACAGGGCCAGAAATTTGCCCAGGCCGGATGAAAGCATGGCCGCGCCGAGCGATACGCCCGACCCGAACACGATCCAGGACTCCCAGGGGAACTTGTCACAAATGGTCTTGAAGGATACCCAGCCGGGGGCGCAAAAGCCGAACAGCGCCAACGCCGCGACAACGGTAATGTGCAGTCCGGTCAGATCGCCGGCGAACCAGAAAATGAAAGCGGCGATGAAAACGGCGCTGACGCCTTTTTCTGCGGTGCTCATGGGCGGCATGGATTCTATCTTGACCGAAGCGGGAAGTTCTTTCTCTTTTGGACGGAATACGAGAAAGCAGACCAGCCAGGTGGTGACGGCGGTGAAGAAAGATATGGGAAATTCAATCATCATGTAGCGCAGAAAGCCGATGTGGACTTCCACGCCGGTTGTATCCAGAATGTATTTGGTCGTAATGTCCACGGCCAGCGGGCAGCGCCCGCCGCCCAAAAGCGTTCCGAAGCCGCCTGCGGAAGCGGCGAGCGGTATCAGAATAATGAAAAATTTGCTGAGATTATTGCTGTTTTTTGCCGTTATGCCCATGGCGGCGAATATGGGCAGAATGGCGAACAGCATAATGATGGTCACGGTGGCGTCGTGGAAAATGGTTGCCAGCATAGTGCAGGTAAAGGCGATGAAAAAGCTGAGTTTTTTCACATTGGTGCCGGCGAACTTCAAAATCCAGAACAACAGGCGTTTGGCAAGGCCCACTTCGTTAAGCACCACGCCGAACATAATGATCATCATAACGAACATAACCGCTCGGTTGGCGTAGGGGGCCCAGCCGGCTTGCGCCGAGGTGACCTTGAAGGCGATCATGGAAGCGGTTGCCAGCAGCGCGGTTATGCCGATGGGTATGGCTTCGGAAACCCACAGAAAAATGACCGGCACGAGGATGGCCGCGAGCCTGTGCCCTTCGGGAGGAAGCTCTGCGGGCCTGGGCAGAGCGAAGATCGTCGCGCCGAGGGCCACAGCGATGGCCAGTTTGATAATGACACTTTTGCCGTTAAACTTCGGAGACTGTCCTTCATCATGCGTAATCATGACATGCGGGGTGTCGGCGTTGGCATTTTTAACGGTCATCCTGTGTCCTCCATGGCTTGCGCCGCAAAAGATGGGGGAAGCATCCTGTCCGCCTTTCCGGCGTCTGTCTCAGCATTCATTTTTGATTCTCTCGACAATTTCATCATATACGACCGACAGGCCGAGCAGCCCCACAAAGTTTTTGCCGTCCGTCACAAAAAGGGCGTCGTGCTTGGCGAGAACAAAACGGTGTATGGCTTCATCCATCGTTTCACCCATCTGCACAATCTGGCTTTGGGGCGGAGACTTGATGAAGTCCTTCACTTTCAGGCCCTTTACTCTTGAGCACATGTCGGTCCAAGGGTGGGTTGTATGCTGTACCTCCTCGCGAAGCGAATTAATGAGGTACCTGAACTTGCTCACCTGGACGCTGATTTCCTGATTCAATAATTGTCCATAGCTGGACTCGAGGCTGCGCAAAATGTCAGTGGGAGAGATTTTCCCGACCACATCTTCATGTTCATCAACAACAAGCAACGTCCGGGACTTTTTTCTGCCGGCTTTGAAGTCTTCCAAGACTTGGGCAAGGCCTTCAACAGCGGTTGTGAAATCATCATTCAGGGCTATAGTCGCCATTTCGCCAACCGGAATCATCAACTCTTCCACTTTAAGTTTATCCATGATGTCGCTCCTGTTTCGTGTTGCTTCGGAATGTGGTTCAAAAAATTGCCTGCCACCTCCTGTTGACAATATGGCGTGCAAGTTGCGGTGAAAGTTCTTTCTGTTTATCTTCTTTCATACCGGGACTGTTTTGTGGCGGCCCTGTAAAAATGCGGATATTCAAGCCGGAACGGGGTGAACCCCGGACATTCGGCTTGGGCCTCCTGCCGGTCCTTTGAGAACAGGTATCGCACAAAATGAAAAAATTCCATCCGCTCAGCGGATTTGTAAATCAAGAATGACCTGAAAGCGGCAGTCAAATCCAACGGGGGAGGAAGCATGCGCAAGTGTCCGAGATGTTGCTCGGTGAAGTTTGTGAAAAACGGCAGACACTTGGAGGCGCAACGCTACCGCTGTAAGCCCTGCGGCTACCAGTTCACGCGGAAAATTCCACGAGGACGCCCCCCGAAGAGAAGGCCCTGGCCATCCTGCTGTATACGCACGGGCTGTCCATGAATGCCGTCGCCCGGCTGCTGGGCGTCACTCCCCCTGCGGTTTCCCGGTGGGTAAGGGATTTCGGGGGAAACAGGTCCGCGCGAAAAGAGTCCGGGGGCCCGGTGCTTATGGAGCTTGACGATCTTTTGCAGTATCTGGTTTCAGAAGAGGCCAGGGCCTGCCCCGGCAAACTGGTCATGGCCCTTCCGCTCAGTTCGCTGACGCGGGATATGGGGTGTGTAATAGACAACCCGCGCGCCTGACGCGGCGGGGATGGGATGAAATACGCTCCTGAAATAGCCGCCGGAGCAATTCCAAAGTGAAATCGTTCTAATAAAGAGTAATGAATCAAAAGAGTTGTTGTGTCATACCCGAAAGTGGAGGATAGCCGGGCAGATGTTTTTTTCTCTTTTGTGAAAAAAATAATCAACGTCATTCTTGCTTCATATCTTTTCAGGCAGCCGCCACGGCGGAAGAGGGGGGTGGGCTTGCCAAATTTATCAATAAATATTATTAATAATGAAAGTCCGTTGCAAGGAGGCTCTTATGCCGGATCTGAAAGATTTCGCGCTCTGCAATATAGATTGGAATCTCACCCCGGAACACGCGGTTACCATGTATCTGGAATGGGGCAACAACGACTGGCATGCCGAATACCCGCCGGTGCGCTCCAAAGAGGATGTTTCCCATTATTTTGTGGTGGACAGTTGGCAGGACCCGCCGGTGGTGCGTCTGGTGCGGCGTAATTCCGAGCGGGCCGACGATCTCATCAGCGTGCCTCTGCCGGACAGCCTGCTGGCGGATTTCCGTCAGGCCCACGGCACGTGGCGCGGCATCAGCGAACCTACCCCCGGGATCAAGGCCTGGCTGAAAAGCGAGCTGGAACAGTAGAGCATTTCAAACGCTACATGCTCCAGACGTTGCCGCGCAGCGGCATTGCATCTGAATTGCGACAACAGACAGCCGGTCGTCGGTCGGGTTCGTACCGCAAAAGTACGCATTCCGTCCGGCGGTCGGCTGTTGTGATGAACGGTTTTGTCAGCGTGCGCCGAAGCCCGGCACATGAAAGCGTTTTTCCAGCCAGCGCAGCAGCCAGGTGGCCAGGGTGACCATGATCAGATAGTAGGCACCCACGGTGATGAAGACTTCGGTGAAGCGGAAGGTGTCCGAGGCCACCACCTTGCCTTCGCCCATCAGTTCCATGCAGGTCACCAGGTAGGCCAGGGAGCTGTACTTGATCAGATAGATGATTTCATTGCCGCAGCCGGGCAGGGCCCGGCGGGCGGCCTGGGGCACCACGATCCAGGCCACGGTCTGCCAGGTGCTGAAGCCCAGGGCCTGGGCCGCGCGGATCTGTCCCTGGCGGATGGAAAGCAGGGCCCCGCGTATATATTCCGACTGATAGGCCGCCGTGCAGAGGATGAAGGAAGTCAGGGCCGCGCCGTAGGGCGCGAAATAGATGCCCAGCTTGGGCAGGGCGTAGTAGATCATCATTAATTGCACGGCCAGGGGCACGCCGCGCAGGATGGCGGTGTACCAGTCGCCCAGGCGGCGCAGCCAGCGCGGGCCGAACGTGCGCATGCAGCCGATGAGCACGCCGCCCACAAAGCCCAGACTACCGGCGGGGATGATCAGGGCAAGGGAGACCAGCAGCCCCCTGTTCAGGGCGGGCAGCAGCTCATGGCTGAAAAAGACCGTATCCAACATGCGTGTTCCCGGTGGCTAGTGTCTGATTTTTCAAATCAGACACACAAAACCAGTAGGGTTTTGCGGCGGCGCAGCCGCCGTGAGTCAGCGAAAAACCATGGTTTTTCGCTGACGATCCTGCGAAAATCGAGAGCATACCTATGCTCGGAATGTTTACAATTCGCAAACCCGTAAGGACCTGCGCGCCGCCGCAGGCGGCGTAATATCTCTCTAGGCCCCCATTTCCAGAAGGCGGGCGCAGAAATCACGGGTGCGCGTGGCCGAACCCTCGGCCAGCAGGTCGTCCGGAATGCCCTGTTCAATGATTCTGCCGCGCTCCATGAACAGGATTTCCGTGGCCAGGGCCCGGGCGAAATCCATTTGGTGGGTAGCCATGATCATGGTCATGCCGCCGCGCGCCAGATCCCGGATCACGGCCAGCACTTCGCCCACCAGCTCCGGGTCCAGGGCCGAGGTGGGCTCGTCCAGCAGAATGACTTTAGGGTCCATGGCCAGAGCCCGTGCGATGGCAACGCGCTGCTTCTGGCCGCCCGAAAGCTGGGCCGGGTAGAGCAGGGCGCGCCGGGCCAGGCCCACGCGGCCCAGTTCTTCCAGGGCGCGGGCCTTGGCGTCCCTGCGGGACATGCCGCGCACCTTGCGCAGGGCGATAGCCACATTTTCCTCGGCCGTGAGGTGGTCGAAGAGATTGAAATCCTGAAAGATCATCCCCACCTGGGCGCGGAAGGCGCAGAGCTTGCGCTTGTCGCGCATCTCCAGGCGTTCGCCCTCCAGCCAGATTTCACCGGAATCCGGCGGAATCAGGCAGTCGATGCACTGCAGAAGCGTGCTCTTGCCCGCGCCCGAGGGACCGATAAGCACCTTGAGCTCGCCCCGGCGGACCGTCAGCGAGCAATTGTCCAGAATAGGCCTGCCGCCCAATTGCTTGGAGATACCCTCAACCCGCAATACCACTTCCTGTTCTGCGCACATGGCTTACCCCGCTCCCATGCCTTCCATGCCCATTCCCGTGGAATAGCCCGGCACATGGACGTTGTCTTCCAGGCGGCGCAGCAGCTTGAGCACCACCAGCGTCAGCACGAAATAGATCAGACCCGCCGCGGCGTAGAGTGCCAGATGCTCGTGGGTGCGCGCGGCCACAAAGGAGGTGCGGGCCATGATGTCCTGAGTGCCCAGGACGTAGCAGATGGCCGAGTCCTTGAGCAGAATGGAAAATTCGTTGGCCCAGCCGGGGATGGACAGGCGCAGGGCCTGGGGCAGAACAATGCAGCGGATGCCCGTGAAATCATTCATGCCCAAGGCGCGCGCCGCCTTGAGCTGCCCTTGGGGCAGACTTTCGATGGCCCCGCGGAAAATCTGGGACTGATAAGCCGTACTGGTACAGCCGAGCACCAGGCAGCAGATCAGAAAGGGATCGGCAGGCAGGCCCAAGCTGATGAACAGGCCGTAGCAGAGAAAAAGCAGCACCAGAATGGGCACGCCCCGGAAAAACCAGACGTACAGCGCCACCAGCCGACGCAGCCACGGGCCGCCGTAGACCTGGCCCACGGCCAGCGGCACGCCCAGCACCAGCCCCATGGCCAAGGACGCGGTCACGTTGCCGATGGTCACGAAACTTCCGGCCAGGATGGCGGGCAGGGCGTTGAAAACGACGGTCAGTGAATTCATGGGCAGCGCCGGGCAGAAAATTTGCAGTCAAATCACCGCGCAACGCGGACCGCCGGAAAAGCCCGGCGGTCCGCGCCGTGTCGCGTTGTCACGGCAGGAAGCGGGAACGAATGTCGAAGGCGGCCGGGCCGCCTCCGCTTACTTGTTCAGATACTTTTTCTGCAGTTCCTTCCAGTACGGATCGGCCATGAGCTTGCGGTAGCCTTCGTCGATCAGGGCGCGCAACTCTTTGTCGTCCTTGCGCAGAGCCACGCCGAAGCCGTCGGGCTTGCCGTGGGTGCCAGCCTTTTTCACGGCGCGGCCCTTGGTGATGGCGTCGTCGGCGGGCAGTTCGTCCATGAGCGCGGCCTGGATGCGGCCGTTGAGCAGGTCTTCCACGGCCAGAGGCGCGGATTCATAGAAGCGCAGTTCAAAGGGATACCCCTTTTCCTGCTGCTCCTGCTTGATGGCGTTGGCTTCGGAAGTGCCGCGCTGCACGCCCAGCTTGATCTTCTGGCTCAGGATGTCTTCAGGCGTCAGCTTGGAATCGGCGGGCACCAGAAAAACGCGCGAAACGGTCCAGTAGGGATCGGAGAACTGCACCATCTTGGAGCGTTCCGGCGTGATGCTCATGCCGGAGCCGACCATGTCGATCTGTTTTGCCAGCAGGGCCGGAATAATGCCGTCCCAGGCCATGGGTTTATGGGTGATTTCCACGCCCATGGTCTTGGCGATCCAGTTCAGGGAATCCACGTCAAAACCGGCGGCCTGGCCGGTCTTTTCATCCATGTAGGCAAAGGGCGGGTAGTTGGGGTCAATGCCGTTTACGTAGCTCTTTTTGGCAAAGGCGGGCACGGCGGCCAGCAGCGAAGCCAGCAGTGCGCAGACAAAAAATTTTTTCATGCTCATTTTCCCCCATCGAAAGAAGACAGAACAACAGACTGCGGCCTTGAACGCGCATGCGTCGGCCGGACCCCGGCAAAACAAGAATTTTTTGTAACAGAAGCGCGCGCCTGACGCAAGGTCGCTTTCGCCGGAAGGTTGTCCGCCGCGCGGCGGAGGTGCGGAGGCCTTGTGCTCCATGCCGAGGCAGGCTATACTAACAAAAATATAATGTTGAAAGTAAGCTTGGAAGGGCGCGGCCCTGCTCGTGTTTTCAGGCAAAGCGTGGCGAACGGCGTCTGTGATCTGTGCCAGCCTCTTACCGCCTACGGTCAAGTCAGTCATGTCCCAGTTTTCTCCCGCCATCCGCCTGTTGCGCCGCTTCGGCCTGTCGCCGCAGAAAGTTCTGCTTGTGCTGTCCGACCTTCTGGCCCTGCTGGGCACGGCCATTGCGGTTTTTTTGCTGCGTGCGGCTTTTGACAATCTTGACTCCATCCTTTACCGCTGGGTGCTGCCGCTTTTGCTGCTGGGGCCGCTGCTCGGCGCAAGCCTGGGCCTGTACCAGAGCATCAGCCTGCCGCCGCACCGCGAACTGAAAGCCCTCTTCCTGATGATCAGCCTGACGTATTGCATGATCCTGGCCGCGCTTTTTCTGGCAAAAACCGGGGACCTGTATTCGCGCTTGGTCATTCTGGGCAGTTGGGCCGCCACCATTTTTACCCTGCCCACCCTGCGCGGCATCTGCCGCCGCCGCTTCTGCCGGAAAAGCTGGTGGGGCAGGCCGTTGATCATTCTGGACCGTAGCGACCGGGGGCGCGATCTCTGGCACTACCTCAGACGCCATCCGGAGCGGGGCCTGATGCCGGTGGAAATTTTCGGCCTGCCCGATGATGCACTGCGCGTGCGGGAACTGCTGGGCACCGCCGCGCGGCGCTGGCCCAACGCCATAGCCTTGATTCTGCAAAAGGTCGGGCAGGGGCAGGTGCTGGATTACGTCACGGAAGTCAACCGCTACTTCAGCAAGGTGCTGCTGGTGCCCTCCTTCGGGGAAGACTTCAAATGTTACTGGCTGACGCCGCGCGACCTGGGCAATGTCGTGGGCCTGCTCTTGCGCCAGAATCTGCATGATAAACGCCGCTTGCGGATGAAGCGCTGTATTGATCTCTTTTTCTGCCTGCTGATCCTGCCTGTGCTTCTGCCGCTGGGCCTGATTCTGGGCCTGCTGATCCGTCTGGACAGCCCCGGTTCGATCCTGTACCGGCAGCAGCGTATCGGCCAGGGCGGCCGGGCGCTGCAAATCTATAAATTCCGGACAATGGCGGCCAATGCCGACGCTGTGCTTGAAGACTGGCTGGCTCGCGACCCCGCCTTGCGTGAGGAATGGGAGCGCGACCACAAGCTCAAGCATGACCCCCGGGTCACCCGCATGGGGGCTTTTCTGCGCAAGACCAGCCTGGACGAGCTGCCGCAGCTCATCAATGTGGTTCTGGGCGGCATGAGCCTTGTGGGGCCGCGCCCCATTGTGAGCGGGGAAATCGAGAAGTACGGCGAAGTCTATGACGAATACTGTCGCGTCAAGCCCGGCATCACCGGACTGTGGCAGATTTCGGGCCGCAACGACACCAGCTATGAGGAGCGTGTGGCCTACGACCACTATTACATCAACAACTGGTCGGTCTGGATGGATTTGTGGATTCTGGGCAGAACCGTGCCGGTGGTGCTTTCCGGCTATGGCGCTTATTGAATTTCCGGCGGACGGCTTTGCGCCGTCCGCGCCAGTTCCACCTGCCGCGCGAATTCCTGCCTGAAGCGCTCCTCGCCGAAGCTCTCGGCGTGACGGCGCAGTAGCTGGGGGTCAAAATCCCGCTCCCGGCGTTCGAACTCCAGAATGGCGGCTTCCACTGCCTCCGCACTCTGTTCCGTGAAAAAGAGTCCGGTGACGCCGTCGCATACCGTTTCCGTGGCGCCGCCCCGGCCATAGGCCAGTACAGGCGTGCCCGAGGCCGCCGCTTCCAGGGGGACGATGCCGAAGTCCTCTTCGCCGGGGAAAAGCAGGGCTTTGCTGCGGGCCAACAGATCCGCCACCGCAACGTCATCCTGACGGCCCAGAAAGCGGACGCAGGGCGCGGCTTCGGCCTGTAGGGTTTTAAGCGCCTCTCCTTTCCCGACAACCACTAAGGGCCGATTCAGCCGCGAACAGGCCTTGACCGCCAGATCAACCCGTTTGTAGTGCGTCAATCGGCCAAGGCAGAGATAAAACTCCCCGCCCGGCCGCTCACGCGCGGTAAAGGCCGCGATATTCACCGGCGGGTAGACTACCGCCGCCTCACGCCGCCAGTGCTTACGGATGCGCCGGGCCACAGTGCGCGAATTGGCCACGAAATGGTCCACCCGAAAGGAGCTGGCCAGATCCCAGCGCCGCAGGCCCGGCAGCAGCAGGCGCATGCCCAGACGGGTAAGCGCCCCGGCCGAGGCCATGTAGTCGGGCCAGGTATCCCAGAGGTAACGCATGGGCGTGTGGCAGTAACAGACATGCAGGCTGTCCGCGCGGGTGATCACGCCCTTGGCCGGGCCGGACTCGCTGGAAATGACCAGATCATAGCCCGTGAGGTCAAGCTGCTCCAGTGCCAGAGGCATGAGCGGAAGGTAACGCTGGTACTGCTTCCGGCTGCCGGGCAGACGGTTGATGAACGTTGTTTCAATATGGTGCCCGGCAATGTCCGGGGAAAGGGCCCTGCGGTCCAGCACATGGGTGAAGATGTCGGCTTGCGGGTACATGCGGCAGAGCGCTTCCAGCACCCGCTCGCCGCCGGCCATGCCGACAAGCCAGTAGTGGACAAGGGCCACGCGCATCTCAGGCTCCCGGTCTGTCGCCGATGGCGGCCGTAATCCGGGCCTCGGCGGCCAGCTTGCCGTCCACAAAGGCGCGGGCTTCCATCTTGCAGAGCTTCAGCTTCATGCGCATATTGGAGCATTCCAGGTCCAGGCGGTCGCCGGGAACCACCTGACGGCGGAACTTCACGCCGTCCAGGCCGGTGAAAAGAAAGAGTTTGTCCGCGAGGTCACCCATGCCCGCCGCGGCCAGCAGACCGCCGGTCTGGGCCAGGGCCTCCAGGATCAGTACGCCTGGCATGATCGGCACGCCGGGAAAATGGCCCTGGAAAAAGGGTTCGTTGACGCTGACGTTTTTATAAGCCTTGATATGCGAGCCCGGCACGCATTCCACCACCCGGTCCACCAGGAGAAAAGGGTAACGGTGGGGCAGAATGCTCAAAATGCGCTGAATATCCATAGCCTGGCTCTGAGTGACCGTATCCTGCATATGTTCTCCCCGGCGCGTCCGGCGCCTGTGGAAAGATAGAAAAAAAGCCTCTCGCCCCGTCAGGGTCGAGAGGCTTTGCGACGAAAAATGTCCGGCGCTTACTTCTTGTCGTCCTTTTTGGGACCACCGGCCTTATACAGCTTGTTCACCTCGGCCAGCACGTCCTGGGTCAGGTCCATGGACTGATCGGCATAGAGCACGCCGCCGGCCGTGACGTCCACCACGAAATTGAAGCCCTTGGCCCGGGCCACTTCATAGGTGGCGCTGAACACCAGGGTAACCATGTCCTGGCGCAGCTTAACCTCGTCCTGTTCCACCTTGCGCAGGAAATTGCGGGTCTTCTGATCCAGTTCCTGCTTGGCGCGGATAAAGGCCAGCTTCTTTTCCTCACTGGCTTTGGGATTCTTCAGGTCTTCAGCCTTTTTCTTCAGCGCTTCGCCCTGTTTTTCCAGGCTCTGGCGCTCCTTGCCGTATTTGGATTCCATCTGTTTTTTGGCGGCCTGGGCGGGCTCGCTCTGCGTGGCTACGGTCTGCATGTCCACCACGCCGATTTTAGCCGCGGGCACGACGTTTTCATCAGCGGCGAAAGCCGCTCCGGCCAGCAGCAGACAAGCCGCAAGGGTCATCAACACAACATTACGCATGAAAGTTCTCCTTCCCCAATTGCTGAATTTTATGCCGCCCTTGCGGAACAGGTATGCCCACGCGCCGTAAGAAGCTCGTCTCTAAAATTATTCCGGACGGGCCGATGCAAACACGAGAGATCGCAAAAAAAGCCCGGTCCGCTTGTTGCGCGCGGCTTTGCGATGCTCGCGGCGCAACTGTGAAACACGGACTTCACATAGCACCGGGGCCGTTGGGCGTCAAGGAATTCTGCGCGGTCTGGCGTTTGAGAAGGCGATCTTTGTAGGCCAGGATACCCTCGGCCAGCCCTTCGGCCAGGGCGTGACGATATTTAGGGTCAGCCAGGTTGCGGGCCTCGGCCGGATTGGTGCAGTAACCCAGCTCCACCAGCACGGCGGGCATTTGCGCGCCGAGCAGCACGTGGAAGGGCGCGGCCTTGACGCCGTTGTTCCTGACCGTGAATTCCCGCCGTTTCAGGCGGAACATGGACAGGCGCTGGATGTCCCCGGCCAGGCGACGTGACTCCTCCACCCGGGCGTTGAGCATGACGTCGGCCAGCATGTTCTGCATGTCGCCGAGGCGATGATCGCTGCCCGCGTTTTCCAGCGCGGCCACCCGCGCGGCCTGCGGATTGCTGGCCAGGTCCAGATAATAGGTTTCCATGCCGCTGACCCGTGGATCTTCGCTGGCATTGACATGCACCGAGACAAAAAGGTCGGCGCGCGCCGCATTGGCCCTGCGCGTACGCTCGCTCAGGGAGACTGCCGTGTCGCGGGTACGGCTGTAGACGACTTCCAGGCCGTTGGCCTCCAGCAGACGGCCCAGACTCATGGCTACGTCCAAGGTAATCAGGCGTTCCAGCACCTTGTTGTGGCTGGTGCCCGGATCCCGGCCGCCGTGTCCGGCGTCGATGAACACTGTATGCACGGTCAGGCCGAGCTGGCTGGCCATGTCGCTGACCTGACGGCTCTTGACGCCGGTTTTGGACGCGCGCGGCGCGGGCGCGTCTTCCTCGCCGGCGGCAAAGGCCGCCGCAGCACCGGCCTTGCGCGGCAGAGGGGTCTTGCCCGCGGCCACGCTGAGCACGATGCGGCACGGGTCATCCTCTATGCGTGCATCGAAACGCCGCACCTCGCGGAAATCGAACTGAAGGCTGGCCCCGCCTTCCTTGCGCTCGCGCACGCGCACGGCCTGCAAAAGGCTGCCGCGCACCGTGACGCCCTTGCGCACGTCACTGACCACGGCGGCATTCTCCAGATCCAGATACAGCCGGGCCGGAGCGCCTTTCTGGGCCTTGACCAGACGCGTGGAATAGCGCGTGGGGCCGCTCATTTCCAGAACGATTTCCACGCTGTTTTTGTTCAGGGAATCCCAGGAAAGCACCTGCACTTCCGGCGTCTCAGGCCGGGACGCGGCCTTTGAGGCTGAATCCGCGCGCCCTGCACCCGCTCCGGCCCCTGTATTCTCGGCGTCCGCCAGAGTGCCCCTCCACTGGGCCCGCAGGCTGCGGGCCTCCGCAGCCATGTCGCCGCGCGGGTAATTGGCGGCGATTTCGTCCAGCAGGGCGAGACCTTCACTGGTTTTGCCCAGGCGCGTGCTCTGGATTCGGGCCGCGCACAGCAAGGCGTCGTCGGCCAGCGCACTCTTGGGAAATTCGCGGGTCAGGGACAAATAGAGTTCCAAAGCGCGGCGGTAATCGCCTGACAGATGGGAACAGTCGGCCAGAGCTTCCTGGCTCGCGGCGGAACGGAACAGCGCGCCGGGCGCCACAGCCCAGTTCTTACGGCTTTCATAGATGCGCTGGAACTCGGCCTGCAGTTCTTCCCAGGGCTGACGCCAGCAGGATTTGACCTTGTCCGCCCGGAGGGCTTCCATGCGGGCCTTGGCCGCGCGATAACGGGGCAACAGCTGGCCTTCCGGAACAGCTGGCGAAACAGCTGGCTGGACAGAAACCTGCGGGGAGGAAGATTTTTCCGGCGCGGCAGGCTGGTCCTCCACCGCTTCCTTCCTGTCCGCAGCCGCCACCTGGCGGGCCTCCGGCGCGGTGCGGCCGCTGGCCGAGGCCTTGAGGGCCTTTTCCAGAGCCAGAGCTTCGGGCAGCATATCTCCCTTTGGGTACTGGCTCTTGATCCGGGTCAGCAAAGCCAGCGCGCCCTTGTCGTCCTTGAGCCAGGCCGCGCGCATCCGCGCCGCGCGGAACAGGGCGTCGTCGGCCAGGCGGCTATCGGCATGGCGCAGGGCCAGGGATTCATAACATTCTATGGCCTTGCGGGCGTCCGCTTTGGCGAAGGAGCGTTTTGCCAGCTCCTCCAGGCTTTCGGCGGCCCGGAACAACGCGGCCGGGCGGTTGGGCCAAGCCGGATCCGTATCGTAAATGGCCCGGAATTCTGTAGCCAGTTTCTCCCACGGTTCTCGCAGATTGCCTTTCTTGTCGTCCAGTTTGAGATTGGCAATATCCGCCTTGGCGGCGGCATAGCGTTTTTCCGTGGGCGGCAGCGCACTGTACCCGGCATCATAGCAACAGATGACCAGCAGACAGAGCGCCAGCAAAAAGGCCAGCGGCGGCGCGAGCCGCCTGACCAGGGCTTTGTCCGTCTGTTTATGTTGCTTACTTTTTCCGGCCACTGTTTTTTTCCGTTCCCTGTGAGAGTGCGCTGTTGTCCGTCGGTTTTCCGACACCGGCGTCAGCCGGACTGTTTATGTTATCGGCCGCCCGGCGTCAGTCTTAAGGGCTTGCCGGCCTGCGGCGACATGGGCGAAGCCCGCCGTTGAAAAATTATTGCAGATTTTGTGCCAATAGAAAAGCCGCCGCGAATTTCGCGGCGGCTTTTCAGACCATATATTTCGAACAAGCGCAAAATGCTCTAGAAGAACTGGCCCATGCTGAACTCAAGCCTTCCCGATTCCATTTCCTTGTCGTAATCCTGCACCAGGGGGATGCCGTAGGCGATGCGCAGATCGCCCATGGGCGAACGCCAGCGCAGTTCCAGACCGGCTGAAGCCACCAGATATTTGTCCAGGTCGTTGCCCATGGTCTTCTGGTCGATGTTGAAGCCGCCGTCAAAGAAGGGCACCAAGGCCAGGCCCATATCCTTCTGGAAGGTCCAGATATATTCCACATTCAACACGCCCATGCGGTCGCCGCCGATCTGCTCGCCCTTGTACTTGTAGTCGCGGGGCGAAAGGTCGGAGTAGGAATAGCCGCGGATGGTGTCCATGCCTCCCAGCCAGAAGCGTTCAAACACGGGCACCGGGTCGTCGGTGTTCTGGAACACGCCGCCCAGACGGGTGCGCACATGGAAGGTGTTCTGGGGATTGAAGGACCAGAAGCCCTGCCAGTCGGCCACGGCCTTGACGAAGTTGTCCGTGCCGCCCAGGCCGCCGCCGCCGTATTCCGCCCAGAGGCGGGTGATGGTGCCCTTGGTGGGGCGGTCCTTGGCGTCGGTGGTGTCGCGCAGGATGCGGCCGGAAAGGGCGCTGGTCCAGTTCACGCCCTTGTAGTCGCTGATATACGGCGAGGCGTCGCTGTGCACGTCATACAGTTCGTAGCGCTCCAGGCGGTAGGCCAGGCCCACGGAGGTGTATTCGCCGATGGGATAGGAGGCCCGGATGGTGTCACCGACAGTGTCCTTGGTGAAGTCGTCCCAGTAATCGTGCGTGTAATAGAGGTCGTTGCCCAGGGAAAGGTCCGTGTCGTAGACGCGGGGGTTGGTGAAGGACAGCATGCCCGTGGTGCGCCGCCAGGAGAAGAAACCCTGCAACTGGAGCCAGTAGCCCCGGCCGAAGAGATTGCGCTCCATGATGGAGGCGGTGACGCCCACGTCATAATAGGTCGAGTAGCCGATGCCGCCCATGATGGCGCCGGTGTTGGTTTCCTTGACCTTGACCTTGAGGTCCACCTCGTCCTCATTGCCTGTGGGAATCAGCTCCGTGTCCACGGCGGAGAAGTAACGCAGGCGGTTCAGGCGTTCGCTGGAGCGGCGCAGTTTGGCGCCTTCGTACATATCGCCGTCGCCCAGGCGCATTTCGCGCAGAATGACGTTGTCGCGGGTCTTGGTGTTGCCTTCCACCGTGAGGCGGCGGATGAAGACCTTCTGTTTTTTGTTGATCAGATAGCCCACGTCCACCTGGGCGCTGCCGTCGTCGGCCTTCATCAGCTTGGTGTCCACTTCTGCGAAGGCGTAGCCGTAGTCGGCGTAGTAGTCCGTCAGGCGCTTGGAGTCTTCCTGCATGACCGTCAGGGAGAAGTATTTGTTGGACTTCTCCCAATCGTCCATCTGCACCACCTTGAGCATGTTGTCTTCGCTGTCGATGACGTCGCCGGCGAATTTCACGTTGCGCACGGTATAGCGAGGGCCCTCGTGCACGGTGAAGGTGATGTAGATGCCGTCGGGCTTGTAGTCCACCTGCGGCGCGGAAACCTGCATGTCGATGAAGCCTTCGTTCAGGCCGTAGGCGGCAATGGCGTTGGTGTCGCGCTCCAGGTATTCATCCTTGAGCACGCCGCTGCCTGTGAACCAGGAGAAGATGTTGCGGGGCTTGAGCGCCATGTACTTGTCCATGTCGCCCTGCTTGAGTTCCTTGAGGCCCTCGATCTTCACTTCCTTGATATAGAGCTTGTTGCCCTCGTCCACGGAGATGACCAGCACCGCGCCCCGGCCGCCCTGCCGGTCTTCCAGGCGATAGGTGGCCTTGGCCAGGTAATAGCCTTCCTTGCGGTAGAGTTCGGTGATTTTCTGCAAATCGTCGGAAAGCATCTGCTCGTTGAGCACGCTGCCGGACTTGGTGCCCATGGCGGCCAGCACGTCTTCCTGGTCGATATCCTTGGAGCCTTCCACCACGATATTGTCGATGCGCGGCTTTTCCACCACGGTGAAAACCAGGACGCTGCCTTCCATGGAGGCCTGCACATCGCTGAAATAGCCCATGTCCCAGATGCGTTTGACTTCTTCGTTGATGGCGTTGGCGTCCGGCTTGTCGCCCTTGCGGATGGTCAGGCGCATGAGCACGGTGTCCGGGTCCATGATCTTCATGCCGCGCACCTGCACGTCGGCCAGGCCGTCGCCGGCGGCCGCCGGGGAGTGCATGGGCACGAAGCCGGGGCCGTTGTCGGCCTGCGGGGCCGGAGCGGCGG
>ERZ857998.2388-NODE-2388-length-17673-cov-6.379044_pt1 | contig 17673 bp, 6 predicted proteins | sample MGYA00519954_ERZ857998 | MGnify/ENA primary metagenome ERZ857998 (study PRJEB31778, sample SAMEA3449424) | human gut metagenome | biome: human gut; feature: human-associated habitat; material: faeces | place: United Kingdom | collected 2010/2012 ...
CTGACCGGCAGGCCGCGTCCCGCGTCCGCGTACCGGTCCCTCGCGCTCATGCGGATTGTGGTGCACCCCGCTCCCCCATGCGCCGCCACCAGCCATACGCGGTCGACGGTCGGACGGGCCGCGAACGGAGGGACCAGTTGGGTCAGCGCCGGCCGGGGATGCGGTGCCCGGGGCAAAGGCGGTTGGTTCTGGACGTTCATTCGTTCCTTCCTTCTCACAGTCCTGGATCGGTGTCCGGCATTCCTCCGTCGTCGTTTTCCGACGGGACGCTCCACGATGGGGCGGATGGCGTCGAGGACTGCTGCTGCCTCTGCGTCGTGGACGGCGTTTGGACGCTCTCCTGCCGTTGGGCGCGGCCCTGTCCGGTTCCGGCGGTCTGCCGTTGGACGTTCTGGGACTGCTGTGGTTCGGCGGCGGACTCCTCTTCGGCTTTCCGCTTCGCGGCCTCCTGCTCGGCCTTCGCCTTGGCTTCCGCGTCGGCCTTCTCCTTCGCGGCCTTCGAGTCGTTCACGGTCTTGACGGCCTTGGCGATCGCGACGGCATCGCGGGCTTTGATGGCCTTCGACAACGTCTCCCGGGTCCTGGCGTCCTGGACCTTGCCTTCCGAATCCTTGAGCAGCCGTGACGCGTCGTCGACGGTCTTGTCGAGCTTCGACGCCTCGACCGCCTTCACGGCCGTCCGTATCGCCTTCACGGAGGTCTTCGCGGTCTTCGCGCTCCTGTCCGCCTTCACGGCGGCCGTGTCCAGGCCGTGCACGTCGGACGCGTCGCAGGAGACCATGCCGGGCGTCTTCACGGATGCCGCGCGGTTCAGCCTGTCGATGGTCTTCGGATCCTTCACGGTCTTCGGATCCGTCTTCGACGTCCGTTCCGCCTCTTCCATGGCCTTGTCCAGTTCGCGTCGGGCGGACGAGAGACTGCCCAGGGACGATTCGCATCGGTCGCGGGACTGTTCCGCGGCCTTGGCTTCCCGGACGCGGCCGGCCGCGACGACGCAGCCTCCGGCGATGGCCGAGACGAGCATGGCTCCCACGACCGAACAGCAGACGATGACGGCGGCACGGGGGATGCCGTGGGTCTCGGGAGGGATGTCGGCGACGGCCTCGAGTCCGTCGCGCACGCTTTCCGGACTCGCGGCCACGAAGGATGATGGTTCCGGACGGATCGGCGCGGGCGCGGGAGCTACGGACGGCATGCTGTCCCGGGACGGCGCCCTCGACGGCAACGGAGGCATGTCCGGAATCTCGGGCGTACGGGCATGCGACAGCCCCTTGAGCCTGGGTCTTTGGACCGGAGGCTTGTCCGAAGCGGCGGGACGGTTCTCGGATGAGTCCGGGATCCGGGGTTCCGGCGACGGAACGGGGCGGGCGCCCGCATCATCGGGAGACGGCCTTGGCGCGGCCGGTCCGGGCGCCGGCCTTATGGGAATCGGACCGACGGTCCATTCGTCGATCTCGTCCATCCTGAGAGAGTCCTTTCCCTGTCAGCGCGCTGCGACGCGGTTCATGGCTTCCGCGGCGAGTCCTTCGCCGGCGTCCGTCTGTTCCCTTTGGGCCTGGACGCGTTCGCGTTCGGCCGCGATGCCGTCCGCGCCGGCCGTCCGCGCCGGCTCGATGCCATGGATCAGTGCGACCGACAGGTTCCTCAGCATCTCGTCCTCGGGTTTGACCCGGTACAGCTGGTCGGCGAAATGCTTGCATCTGGCCGCAGGATCCCCTTCCATATAGCTGACGGTAGCCGCGATGCGGTACGCGCCGGCGCGGTCGGACGTCGGATGGATCTGCAGCGCGAAATCGGAGAACAGGCGCGGTATGTCCTGCTTGAACGCGCAGGCTATGGCGTGCGAGACGTCGTAATCGGACGGCATCATGATGGCGCGATACGTGTCGAACAGTCCGTACGACGCCTCCTCGTCCAACATGGCGACCGCTTCGAACTCCTCTCCGGACATGTCGGGGCGAAGGACCTTCGCGATGGTCGCGTCCATGAGTCCGTTCGGCTCGACCATGGTGCGCAGCGCGTCGGTGATGCGGTCATCGGAGATCTTCGATTCCCCTGGAAGGTATTTGCGTTCCTTCAAGGTCTCGATCAAATCGAACATGGTTTGAATCTGCTGCCGGGTAGTTTGCGCCATTCCGTGGGCCTTTCGTTCGGTTTTTCGTTTTCTCGACGCTCCCATACTGTCCCGGGGTGCGGCGCCCTGCGGTGCACCATGTCTACAAGTTCTGACGCACCAGAAAGGAAAACGGCCGGAACGGGAGTTCCGGAAACCGTCGTACGGGTTTCCATGGGTCCTGTTCCGGCCGCTTGTTCTGGATTGGAGGGGGATTTGGGTCAGCGTGTGCTGTGGCGTGCGGTCACGTCCATGCGGCGGCGCTTCATGTCGAGCATGGTCCAGCCGATGCCGGTGAGGGCGACGGCCGCGAGGAGCATGCCGTTCGTGTTCGCGCCGGTGGATGCCATGACCTTGTCGGCCTTCGCGGCGGCGGCCTGCGCAGCCGTCTCGCTGGCTTTCAGGCCCGTCTGTCCGGTCTGCGCGCCGGGCACCGTGGCGGAACCGTTGCCGGTGTTGTTGTTGTCGGTCTTGGAGCCGTTCTTGTCGGCCGCGGCCTTGATCGCGGCGGCCAATGCGGCCTGGGCCTTGTCCACGGCGGCCTGCGCGGCCTTGACCGCGTCGGTGTCCTTCGCGTCCCGCTTGGCCTGCTCGAGCTTGGCCTGCGCGTCAGACAGCGCCTGTTCGGCGTCCTTCACCGCGGTCTTGGCGGCCTCGACCTGCTTGGCGGCGTCGTCGCGGGCCGTGGAAGCCTGCTCGTAGGCCTGGGTCTTCGCGTCGAGGTCCTTCTGCGCGGCGGTCAACGCCTGGGTTTTGGCGTCGAGGTCGGCCAACGCGGCCTCGAGATCCTTGACCTGCCGTGCGGCCTCGTCGCTCTTGGCCTTCGCCTGCGCGTACGCGTCCTGCTTCGCGTCGAGATCCGCCTTGGCGGCCTCCAACGCCTGCCGGGCCTGGTCGGCCTCGCTCTTCGCCTGCTCGTAGGTGGTCTTGGCCTGGGCCAACGCGTTCTCCGCGTCGGTCAGGATGCTCACACGCTCGTCCGCCTGGGTCTTGTCCGCCTGCGCCTTGTCCAGAGCCGTCTGCGCCTGGCCGACGGCGGTCTCGGCCGCCTTGAGGTCGGCCTGGGCCTTGTCGTTCGCGCTCTTCGCCTGCTCGTACGCGACCTGGGTCTGCTGGCTCTTGGCGGTCGCGGCGATGAGGACCTTCGCGGTTTCGGCGGCCTCGGCCTTCGCGGCCTGCTGGGCCTGTTCGGCGGCGGCCTGCGCGGCCGTGGTGTCGGCCTTCGCCTGGTTGGCCTTGTCGAGCGCCTTCTTGGCCTCGTCGACCTTCTTCAACGCCTCGTCGTACGTGGACTGGGCGGAACGGACCTGGTTGACGTAGTTCTCGACCATGGTGCGGTAGACGGCCGCGTCGTACACGGTGTCGTGCGTATTGTAGGAGTTCCAGTCGTTGAAGTACTCCTGCGTGAACGCGTGGTCATAGTTGGTTTCGCCGTAGCCGCTGTAGGCCATGCCGGTGGCGATGTAGTCCGGATTGACGATGTTGAGGTAGTGGCCGACCTTGTAATACAGGTCCGGATACTTCCGGAACACGTCGTACGCGGACAGGCTGGCGAGGTCGGGATAGTCGCCGGACTTCACGGCCGCGTCGTAGGTCTCCTTCTCCATCGTGTACCAACCATCGTACGGATCGTCATCGGCGAAGCCCCAGTTGAGATTCTCGCCGACGTTGTCGTACTGGTAGTTGTGCTCGTAGTGGCCGTTGGCCGCGTAGTTGGCCTGGACCATGGCCATGGCCAACGCGGTCTCCGACACCTTCAACGGCTCCAACCCGTTCTCCGCGCGCAGCTTGTTGCACTCGTCGATCATGTCCAGGGCCTTGAGCAGGTTGTCGAGGCTGGTCGCATCGTCCTTCGCGCCGATATGCGTGTATTCGAGGTACTTGGACACGCTGGAATCGGTCAGATACTTGTACGCCTGCTCCGCGTTGTCGGACTGGAACCAGCCGGCCGCGCCCTGCGCCTCCTTCTCGGCGGCCTCGTCCGCGGCCTTCTTCGCATCCTGCGCGGCCTTCACGGCCGCGTCGTACGCGGCCTGCGCCGCATCCGCCTGCCGGGCGGCCTTCTCGGCGGCGGTCTTCGCGTCAGCGGCCTTCTGGTCGGCCTTGGCGAGCTCGCTCTGGGCCTCGTCGTTCGCGGCCTGGGCCTTGTCGAGCGCCTTGTCGGACGTGGTCTTGTCCGCCTGGGCCTTGTCGAGCGCGGCCTGTGTCTTGTCGGCCTGCGCCTTCGCCTGGTCGGCGGCGTCGTTCGCCTTGTCGAGCTTCTTCCGCGCGTCGTCGGCCTTCGACTGGGTCTTGTCGGCCGTGGATTTCGCGGTCGCGGCGGCGACGGTGGCCTCGGCCTGCGCCTGCTTCGCGTCCTTGACGGCCTCGCCGGCCTTTTGGGCGGCGTCCTGCGCCTCCTTGACCTTGGCGGGATCGTTCGCGTCGCCCGCCAGGCGGGTGGCCTCGTCGAGCTTCGCCTTCGCCTCGTCGCTCTTCGCCTGCGCCTTGTCCGCGGCCTGTTGGGCCTCGTTGGCCTTCGCCTGAGCCTTGGCGGCGTCGGTCTTCTTGGCGGCGGTGTCCTGGTCGAGCTTCGCCTTGTCGGTCGCGTCGACCTTTGCCTGAGCCTGCTTGGCCTTCCGGTCGGCCTGCTCCTTGGCCTTGGCGGCGTCGTCGCGGATGGCTTGGCTGTCGTTCATGGCCTTCTCGAGTTTGCTGGCGTTCTTCGCGGTCTGGTCGGCCTTCTCCTGCGCCTGCTTGAGATTGTCCCGCGCCTGGCCGAGGCTGTCCTGCGCCTGCTGGACGCCGGTGGTGGCCTGCTGCACGTTCCGGTCCTGGTTGATGGTGTCCTCGACGTTCTGCTGGGCCTGCTGCACGTCCTGCTGGGCTTGGTCGACCTGCTGCTGGGCCTGCTGCACGTCCTGCTGCGCGTCCTGCACGCCGGTGTTGGCCTGGTCGAGGCTGTCCTTGGCATTGGCGACCTGCTGCTGGGCGGCGGACACCTGATCCTGCTGCGCGCCCTGCTGGGCCGCGGCCTGGTCGACCGCTTCCTGCGCCTGGACGACGGCCTGCTGGGCCTGTTCGACCGGCGTGACCGCGGTCTCGTCCGCCATGGCCGGTGCGGCGATGGTGCCCGCGACCGCCACGGATGCGACCGCGACGCTGAAAGCCTTCTTGTTCATATCTGTCTACCCTCCAATGCCGTTCCCTCCATGGGATCCGGCTCCAGTGGAAACATCCCTGCGACGTTTCCGTCAAACATTCCACGTGCCCCCAATCCGATATCGGCGTCATCGGCGTGTCGGCCTGTCGGCGGTGGCGTGGCGTCACACCCTTACAGACTACCCCACGTGACGCCGTCCAAGGTCAGTCCTTCCGTCCGTGTCTCCCGTACGGGCGGGTTTTCCTCCTGGACGCGACGACCGCCGCGGGCAGTCCCGCGAGCAGTGTCACGCCGGACACGAGATAGGGGCGCATGTCCCGCCTGCTGGTCTTTGGCGCGTCCTCGGGATAGGGCGCGTCGCCCGGCATGCTCGCGCGTTCGCCCGTGACGAGCAGACGGTACGTGTTCAGGAAGATCGGCGTGCACGTGACCAGCGTGACCAGGTCGCGGCCGGGTTCGACGCGCACGCTCCTCAGATCGTCCGGGTCGACCGTCCTGATGCGCGTGACCTTGTAGGCGAGGGTCTGGGCCGCGACCTTAACATAGAACACGTCGCCCTTCCGCAGTTCGGTCAACCGGGTGAACAGGGCCTTGTCCGCGACTCCCGTGTGCCCGGTGATCACGCTGTGCGTGCTTTTGCCGCCGACGGGAAGCGAGGTGCCATGCAGATGCCCCGCCCCGTTGTCCAGCGCGTACGCGTCGGCCCCATGCCGGACGGGCAGGTCCACGCCGATCGACGGGATCTCGATTGTCGCCATGATCCCGTCGCCGAAATCCAACAGGCTCTGGTACTCCCTGTCGGATTTGAACCCGAAATCGCCCTTGACGGCGCCGTCCTCGCCGGACAGTTCGCCGATGACCTGCGGTGTGGCCGCGAGACGCCGGTTGTATGCGCGGGCTTTGGCGACCATGCGCGCGTACCGTTCGGCCGAATGGTCGTCCTTCACCGCCAACGCGGAGGATTCGGCGGCACGGCGGGCCGTGCCGGCCTGTTCCACGCCAAGCCACGCGAAAACGCCCACGCCCAACAGGCAGCAGGCGACGGTGACCGCGACGAGAGCACGGAACACGCGACGCGCGCGACGGGCATGCAGACGGCGCACACGCCGTCCGCGCCGGCCCTCCGTGGCGCGTTCGCCCTCGATGATCCAATCCCAGTCCATAACGTCCATGCCTTCGCCACGATCCATTCCACGAATATCGGGAAGAACAGGGAAAGCCGGTGTCCAGGCCATCACGCCGCATCCGGTCGGAGTGGTGGATGGCCGGCCGCCGGCCCTCCCGTCATCTGTTCCCGGTCACTCGCCGTCCGGCATGCCGTGGCCGTTCATACGTCTCGTGAGCATGACCGTGGACCCGACACCCATCACGAGCAGACCGATACCTCCCGCGATAAGCAGCGGCAGGCTAATGCCGCCCGTCTCGGTGAAGTTCTCATGGATCCCCTGCCATTGCGCGTACAGGGTGATGTCCTTGTCCTGCAACGGGATCTGTGAACCATCCTTATAGACGACATCGGCCTTGCCTGCTTTGAGGGACCATCCCTTGAAGACGTATCCGTCTCGCGTGAACGATTTCGACGTGTCGCCGGGAATGGTCACGTCCGAATACTGCCAGCCGGTCGTGTTCGCGTGCGAGCCGGTGCCGCCGTTCGCGTTGTAGACCACGTTGGCCTGCAACCGCTGCCAGTGCGCGTACACGGTCACGTTGCCCGTCAACGGCCTGGTCCAGTCGTACAGGCCCGCATTGTCCTGCGGTCCCGTGTACCAGCCGAGGAACCTGTAGCCGCGGATCTTCGTCGTGTCGCCCGCCCGCCAGCCGGACCCGTCCGTGACGGCCGTGTTGTAAGCCACGGATACGGACGCCGGGGTGGACGGCATCTGGCCCGACCAGGTGGCCGGCTTGTTCGTGTCGTAGGTGAGGACCGGGTTGCCGACCCACACCGCGAACACGGTCATGCCGCCCTCGACCATCGTGACCTCGGCCTGCGCCTGGGTCGCGTTCCGGTCCTGGTTCCAACCCAGCTGGGTGTGGCCCGGACGCGACAGCATGCTGGAATCCCAGCAGTCGTCGTCCTTCGCCATGGTCGCCAACGTGATCCTCTGGCCGGCCGGATAGTAGACCTGGCAGCCGGACACCACGTCGGTGGTAGTGTCGACGGTCCTCACGGTCACGCTGCCGTCCTCGTGGGTGGTGGTGCGCTGCACGAGGTCGGACACCTTGCCATCCGTCTTGGACGAGGCCGTCCGGGTCGTGCCCGGCGTCGTGTCCGACGGAACGGATCCGGCCGCGTCGGCGGCGTTCTTGTCGTAGGTGAGGACCGCGGTGCGGGTGACCGGCGCGCCGAACGTCATGCGCGAGCCGTCGGTGCGTCCGGCGGGATTGCCCAGATCGTAGGAGAACGTGAACGTGCTTCCGGTCCAGGTGGCCGCGAGACGGTGACGGGACTGCTGCGGCGCGTTCAGATGCGCCTCGTCGCCGGCGTCATGCTTGATTCCGGCGAAGCCGTTCGTGCCGTAGGAGGCGAGTTCCGCGTCGGAACGCTTGTACGCGCCGTCGAAACCGGAAAGCAGCTGCACGCCCTCGAACTTCAGGTCGGATTGCGCGTCCCAACCGTCGAGGTCGTTGAAGCCGGTCACGCCCTTGAACGTGTCGGGCACCTTCTCGCCGGTGTCCGCGTACGTGAACTCGACGGTCCACGAGCAGCCCACGCGTTTCGACGTGTCGACCTTGCCCATGGCCTGTTCGACCTTCGCGGGCAGGCTGGAATAGCCGGAACCGTAGGCCGTGTTGATCCAGAATCTTCCGTCTCCGACGATGTTCCCGTGCCCGTCGAACCGGTACAGTTCGCTGACGCTGCCGCCGTTCCAGTCCTTCAACCGCATGGTCATGCTGATCTGGTGGGTCCTGCCGGACGGGTCGGTCCAGTCGCCCACGGACGGGATGGTCAACGAGGCGCCGAGCTTCAACGGCCACATGCCCTGGGACGAGGAGTCCGTGGACTTGTACCACGCGCCGTTCTCGAACTCGACCTGCGAGAGCCTCGTGTCGGTGGTGTTGAGCACGAACTGGCGGTAGTCGCCGGGGACATCATCCGTCTCGAGGTCATGCACCGTCAGACCGGAAGCGGTCCTGTCCGCCACGGCCCTCACGCTTCCGGTCGTCCTGGTCTTGGCCTGCTTGACGGTGTTCGCGGTCGTGTCGGACGGGACTTGGCCGTAGGCGTCGTTCGCGTTCTTGTCATAGGAGAGCTTGTAGGCGAGCTTGAACTGCACGTCGTCGATCAGATTGCCGGAGATGCCGTCGATGGAATCCAACGCCTTGAACGTGAACCTGCTGACGTTCTGACCGGCGGGAACCACGACCGAACCCTGGAACGTGTCCCACGAGCCGAGCCAGCCATCCGTGTTCGGAGCGTTCACCGTGGTGGACTTCTCACCCAGCCTGTTGCCCCGGTCGGACGCGATGCGGGTCATCTCCACCGGCTGCTCGTGGCCGGGCGCGCCGACGAGGATCTGGATCTTCTCATTGGAGTTGATGGTCCCGTTCCTGTGCGCGTACCGGAGCTTCACCGTGTACACGGTCGGATAATCGTGCGCGGTGTCGATGTCCTGATACAGGTACGTGCCCGCCTGCGAGGCGGTGATCTCCGCGTACATGTTGTCGTTCGCACGGGAGCGTTGGATCTCGACGATGCCGCCGCGACCGTCGACCCTGGTGTCGGTCTGGTTGGATTTCCAGCCGAACCTGCTCGCGTCGAACCCGTTGAGGTGCACCCACTGCTTGGACGCCTCGCCCTTGCCGTTCAACGGTCCGCTGACCTCCACGTCGCCGTGGGCCGGGTCGATGTTCGCGAAATTGTATTTCGCGCTCATCCTGGACTGGCCGACGATGTTCCGCCAATCATGGTCGAAGTCGCTGTTGACGAGCTGCTTCGGCAGGCCGTTGGCGGCGTATTCCACCACATCGTCGTCAGACGCGAGTCTCACAGTGCCGGAGGTCTTGTCCTTGGCGGGCTGGGTGGTGTTCTCCCTGCCGCGCTGGTTCGACGGAACCTCGCCGGTGGCATCCGAAGCGTTCTTGTCGTAGTCCAGGCGGTATGCCTTGTCGAACACGATGTCGTCGAGCACGTTGCCGTAGTCGAGCTGCTTGGAGTCGATGCTCTTGAACGTGAAGCGGGTCGTGGTCTGCCCGTCGGGGATCAGGTAGGTGCCCTCGTAGGTCTCCCACTGGTCGGCGTGGTGGCGGTTGTTGCCGTTCGTGACCTTGGTGGCGATGGTCGTGGACTTCTCGTTGAGTTTATCGCCGTGCCCGTTGACGCTGGTGCGGGTCATCTCGACGGGCTGCTCGTGGCCGGGCGTGCCGATCATGACCTGCATCTTGTCGAGGTACGTGCTGTTGAGGCTGGCGTGCCTCAACCGCACCTTGTACAGGGTGCCGGGCACGGTCCTGATGTCCTGGTAGATGGCGGTGCCGGCCTCGTAGGCGCAGAGCTCCGCGTACACGTTGTCGGCGGTGGAGTCGTCGTACTGGAGTTCGACCGCGTTGGCCTTCTGCTGGACGTTGCTTCCGGCCTTCTGGGTGCTGGTCCAGCCGAACTTGGACTTGTCCCACCCGTTGATGGCGGTCCACTTCCAGCTGGAGCCATTGGGAAGGCTGGTGGCGTGCAGCGTCTTGCCCGCGTTCGGGTCGATGCTGGTCCAGCCGCCGAAGCTGTCCTTCCACTGGTCGTGGTAGTTCACGCTGAAGTCGCCGTTGACCAGATGGTCCGGCAGGCTGGCGTTGGTATCCGCGACGGTCTTGACGGTTCCGTTGGTCTTGGTCTTGGCGGGCTGGGTGGTGTTCTCCTTGCCGCGCTGGTTCGACGGAACCTGACCGGACGCATCGGCCGAGTTCTTGTCATAGGTGAGCTTGTATGCCTTGGTGAAAACCACGTCGTCCAACAGATTTCCGGTGTTGAAGGACGGCGAGTCAACGCTCTTGAACGTGAACACCGTCACATCGGAAGTGGCTACATAGACTCCCTCGTAAGTCGCCCACTGTCCGTCATGGTTCCGTGACGAATGATATCCAAGCCCGGAACCCCATGAGATCTCGGCCTTGTTCGATGCGTGGGTCGAAATGGTCGTGGATGCCGTGGACTCCCCGATGGCGTCAAGCCCGTTCTGGGACTCGACACGGGTCATCCTCACCGGCTGCTCGTTTCCATCCGCCCCGATTAGAACCTGCATCTTGTCCAAATACTCGCTGCTCAAACTGGCATGCTTCAACCGCACCTTGTACAGGGCACCGGGCGTGGTGCGGATGTATTGGCGGATGCTGCTCTGTGCCTGATATGGAGAGAGCTCGGCGTACATGTTGCCCGTACGTGAATCCCTTTGAAGTTCGACCTCGTTCGTATGCCATTGCGAGGACCCCTCCTGGACGCCAGACGTTTTTCCGGCCTCGCTGGAATCCCACGCGAATCTATCCGAATCGAAGGTCGACGGGAGGGAGACCCATTTGGTGGGATTATCGGACTCGTAGACCATCTTGTCCTTGCGGCTGACACCCCACCAGTTCCTCTTCTTGTCACGAAGGTTCTGGCTTAAGACATCAGCTCCCGGATATTCGAAATCGCCGTTGACCAATTCGGTCGGCAATCCGTCAGAGGTATCCACGACGGTCTTCACCGTGCCGGTCGTCTTGGATTTGGCGGGCTGGACGGTGTTCTCCCTGCCGCGCTGGTTCGACGGGACGCTGCCGGCCGCCTCGTTGGAGTTCTTGTCGTAGTCCAGACGGTACGCCTTGTCGAACACGATGTCGTCCAGCAAGTTGCCGTGGTCAAGGTTTCTGGAGCCGACGCTCCTGAACGTGAAGCGGGTCACGGTCTGGCCCGCGGGAATCGGATACGTGCCCTCGTAGGACTCCCACTGGGAATCATGGTTACGATCGTTCTCACCCGTGTTCGAGACTTTCGTGGCGATGATGTTTGATTTCTCGTTGAGCTTGTCACCGTTGCCGTTCACGCCGGTGCGGGTCATCTCGACCGGCTGTTCGTGGCCCGGAGCGCCGATCATCACCTGCATCTTGTCCAGATAACCGTCGTACAGGCTGGCGTGCTTCAAACGCACCTTGTACAGGGTGCCAGGAACGGTTTTGATGTCTTGGTAGATCGCGGTGCCGGCCTCGTAGGCGCATAATTCCGCGTACACGTTGTCGGCCTGATCGTCATACTGGATCTCGACCGCGCCGGCCTTGTGCTGGATGTCATCGGTACCGTCCTTCTGGGTGCTGGACCAGCCAAATTTGGTCTTGTCCCAACCATTGACGGTCTTCCAGGTTGTGGCGCTGTCGTTCCAATTACGGACCGAGTTCAGATACTTGCCATCAGGAGTGATAGATGTCCAGTTCCAACCGCCGGTCAGCCACTGGTCCTTGTAATTCACGCTGAAGTCGCCGTTGACCAGATGGTCAGGCAGGTTCGACGTGCCGTCGTCCGCAAGCTTCACGACGCTTTTCGTGGTTCCGGCCGCGCCGGTCACGTCGACCGCGTTGGCCGTGCCGGTCAGGCCGGCGCCCAACGCCGCGGCCGCCGTGAGACCGGCGAGAATTCTTGTAAGGAATCCCATTTCCCTCATCCTTTGTGATTCATATGTGAGTTCCGTATTTTTTGGAAGAGGGCCGGGATCGTGCGGCTGACAGGAGAAAAGGCCGCACGATCCCGGCTCCTGGCTCCCCGGCCCCTCGCTTTCGAGGCCGGGGACGATTCGGAAAAATCAGGCGATGGCCGGACCGTCGCCCAGGTTCTCATGGCGGACGCGGTAGGCGGCGAAGCCGGACGCGGTGGCCACGAGGATGATCGCGAACGCGCCGACCAGCATGACGGCCATGGTGGTCGCGCCGGTCTGCGGCAGCTGGGTGATGTTGTCGATGTTCTTCACCACGGCGGTCGGGGTGGTGGTCTTGCCGTCCGCGTTGGTGACCGTGCCGGTCAGTCCCGGCTGGTCCTTGCCGGTGATGGTCACGTGGCCGTCGTCGGTGATCTTGAGGGTGAAGCTCGGCTTGACGAAGCTGAAGTAGCCGGTCGGCACCTGGGTTTCCTTCACGGTGTACGTGCCGGCGCCCAGACGGGTGAAGTTGATCACGCCGGACGCGTTCGTGGAGAATTCGGTGGCTTTGGACTCATCCGTGGTGAACGTCCACTGGTTCGAGCTCGTGTTCCACACGTACCACTGGTTCAGGCTGTCGTTGTGGAGCTTGAACTTGGCTCCCTGGATGACCTTGTTGCCGTCGGCCGCGCTGATCTTCTTCAGGTTCACGTCGTAGGTCGGGACCGGGGTTTCGTCGGTGCCCGGGTTCGGGGTCGGCACGTCCGGCGGGACCACGTTGGGCAGCCAGTTCGAGGTGATCAGGATCTGGTTGAGGCCCTGGTTGGCCTTGGACGCGTTGACGACCTTGCCCTGGTAGGTCACGGTCACCTGCTTGCCCTGGTAGGTGTCCACGAAGCTCTGCAGGCTGGTGACCTTGAAGCCGGTGCCGTCGGAATTGCCGACCTTGTCCTTGCCGATGGTGCCGAACTGGTTGGTCACGTCCGTGCCGGACGACGTGGTCGCGTGGAACGAACCGTCCACGTATACGATGCCGGTCATGTGGTCCTCGAGGGTGATGGTGTCCACGGCCAGCTTGTTCGGCACGGTGAACGTGGCCTTGAAGTCACGGGTCTCGCCGTTGGTCGCGGCCGCGGAATCCTTCCACGTGCCGTCCACGCTCTTGATCTTCTTGTCGATCTTGGTGACGTTGGTCTTGATCTGGGTGGAACCGAGGGTCTGGCCGTTGCTCATCCTGACGCTGCCGCCGATCGTGGTGGACACGAGGATCGGGATTCCCTGGGCGTCGACGACGAGATAATAGCCCTCCGGCAGGGTCAGGTTCAGACTGCCCGTGGCGGAGGTCTGGTTGGTCTTCACGGCCGCCACCTTGCTGGACGCGGCGGTGGACTGCAGGGTGCCGGCGACCTTGCGCAGCGTGTCCGAATTGGTCTTCAACCGCAGGAGTTGTTCGGCGGCGTTACGGCCTTCGGACGTGTTGTAGGTCACACCGTTCTTGTTCAACGCGGCCTTGACCCACGCGTCGGTCGTGGCGTCCGGGGATGAGGCGCTCACGCTCTTCACGTTCGCGCCGTCCTTGACGACGTCGTTGTATCCAGCGACCTTGTACACGGTGAAGCTGTGTCCGGCGAGGGTGCTGCCGTCGCCCGCGTTCAAAGCGAGCGTGCCGTCCGCGGCGAACGCGGCGGAGCCTGGCACGCACAACGCCGCCAACGCGGCCACGGTCGCGCATACGGCCGAGATCTTTCGTTTGTCCATGTTGGATTTCTCCTTCTGATGGTCGTTTACCTTCGCATCCGACCCACATGGCGCGGCCGGACGCTCTCGACGTTCCCCATACTGTCCCGGGACACGCCGTCCTGCGGTGCACCATGTCTACAAGTTTCAGCGCCGCGGCAAAAAAATGGCCGCGGCCCCACGGAGAAACGGGGCTCGCGGCCATGATGGTCAGGGAATCCGGCGCCGAAGCGCCTTAGCGGTTACCTGCCGGAGTGGGCGCCGGTCCTGCGGCGTGCGCCCATGAGGGCCACGCCGATGGCTCCGAACGCGACGATGGCGAGCAGGATGCCGGCGATGGTCGCGCCGGTCTTGGCGAGGCTTTCGCGGTATCCGTTCCAGTCATCCGTGTTGGATTCCACGGTGGTGTCCTCGCACAGGGTCGTGTCGCCGACCTTGACCTGCTTGAGTCCGGTCGTGTCGTCGGCGTCGCCGTCGGTCTTCGTGCCGGTGCCGGTGTCGGACTGTCCGTCACCATCAGACTGGCTGTCGCCGGTCTGGTCGCCGTCGGCGGGCTGCTGGTCGCCGAGCTGGTCGGTGACGGGGCATTCGACGAGCGGCGTTCCGGTGACCTTCACACGGTTGGTGTGCTTGCCGCCGGCCTGGACGCCCTTCAACGTGCCGGTGATGATGGTGGATTCGCCGGGCTTGAGCACCAAGGTGTCCCAGTTGTCCGGATATTTCAGGTCCACGACCTCGCCTTCGCCCGCGATGGTCTTGTCGACCATCCTGAGGTCCTTGGCGAGATACCAGGCGCCCTCACCGGTCGAGGAGTCGACCTTGCTGGTGTTGGTGATCTTGAACGCGATCTCCTGGCTGTCGCCGGCCATCTTCAACGCGTCCTTCACGTCGTCGCGGTCGCCGGCCTGTTCGCCGGAGGCCACGTCGTACTTCTCGATGTGGATCGACGGGGTCATGTCCGGGGTGCGGGTCCACACGATGTTGGACGGCAGGTTCTTGTCGTTGAAGATCTCGGTGAACTGGTTCTCGATCCTCTCGCCGACCTTGACGCGCTTGCACTGGATGTAGGCGCGCCAGCCCGCCTCGTGGTCGATGTCAGTGGACACGAGCTGACGGTACAGGTCGGTCGCCTCGACGGTGACCTGGCCGTTCCCGTCCGCCGTGGCTGTGAACAGGTCGCCGCCGAACTTCGAGGAGTCGAAGCCGTTGCCGGCGATCCTGTCGCCCTTCGCGGCGACGACCTGGCCGCCCGCGTACAGGTCACGGGTCGCGTACACGGCCCACTGGCCGGTGTACTGGTCGTATTCCGTGTTCAGCGGGTCCACGATCTTCCACTGGTCGACCTGCGGGTAGGCACGGTTGGCCGGGATGATGCTGGAGTCGAGCTGGTAGAGGAACGTGCGGTTGAGGTACACGCTCTTGCCGTCGATGCTTTCGCCGCCGACCTTGACGGTCACATCCTTGGCCGGGTTGATTGGCTTGAGCGGGTTGGATACCTCGTTGGTCTCACGGCTCAGATCGTTGGTGATCTGGATGGCCTTGTTCTTCACGACCTTGCCGTCCTGGACCTTGGCGACCTTGTACGGCAGGACCACCTGGTATTCCTGGCCGAGCAGGTCCTGGTCGATGCTTGGATCCTTCGTCGCGTCGAGCTTCCTGGTGGAGTATTCCTCGAGGTCGGCCGGCTGCGGGTCGCCCTTCACGGTCTCGCCGGTCGCGGGGATCTCGGTGTCCACGGTCTTCGCGAACACATAGGCCACGCCGTTCTTGAGCTGGATGTTGAACTTGGCGGTCACGTCCTTGCCGGTGGAGTCGAGCACTTCGATCTTGGTCTGGTCGATGTCCAGGTACTCCTCGTCATAGTCGTCGACGAGGCCGAGACGCTGCACCTTGTAGGCGGTGGAGTCCTTGGAGAGGTCCTTCGCATCCAGGGTCAGGATGTAGTTGCCGGTGTCGCCCAGCAGCAGTGTCTTCCCGTCGATGCTGACGGTGCGGTCCTTGCTGGACACATCCTTCTTCTTCGGGGTGAGCTTCGGCGGCTCGTTGTACACCTTGTTCGACGGGGTGAGCGAATTGTTCAGGGTCAGCCCCCACTGGTTGCCGACCTTGTGGTCGGTGGGCGCGTCCTTGGACACGGTGCCCTCGAAGCGAACGAGCACGCTCGGATTCTTGCCCTTGCCCCAGTTGGCCTTCACGTACTCATTGTCGAAGCTGAGACGGAAGGCATGGTCGGTGTCATCCCAAGTGGTCTTGTACCGCTTCTTCGAGATGGTCTTGCCGGTCAGGAGGTCTCGGACCTCGAGGGTCTGCTTGTCCGGCTCGAGGTACGCGTCGAACGTGTCGGTCACGGCCACGTCGGTCACGTCGTAGGCGAGGTTCCCGGGCAGTTTCGGCTGGGTGGTCAACTGGTATTCGACCTTCTGGCCGGGGAACACGACCTTGCCCTGGACGCTGTCCTGGTCGCCGCCCTGGCTGGCTTCGGACACGACGTCCTTCTTGACCGGGGGCACATAGCCGCAGATCTTCGGCTCGTTCGTGCTGACGGACTGGTTGTTGACGACCTCGGCGCCGCTGTTGGTCAGCTCGTGGCCGTCCTTGCCGGCGGTGCAGAACGAGGTCTCGTCGCCCTCGCCGACGCCCATGTCCTTGCGGACCTGGGCCGCGCCCTTGCCGTTGGCCATGTTGATGACGCCCGGCACGAGCAGGGTGACCTGCTTCGCCTTGGTCATGCCGGTCAGCTCCTTCAGGTGGCTGGCCTTGGCGGCGGCGGTGACCTTGGTGCCCTCGACGGTGATGTCGTACAGGGCGGTCACGTCCTTGCCCTTCGCGTCGATGCCGTCGACGGAGGACTGGGCCGCGGTGTCCGCGTCGGCCTCGTACACGCGGATCGAGCTTTTGCCGTCCGCGTCGAACAGGTAGTCGGCGTTCGCGTAGTCGTCCTCGATGGAGAAGGTCTTCAACTGGTCGGGCACGAGGTCCTTCTCGACGGTGGCGTTGACCGCGCTGGCGACCTTGTCGCCGTCGAGGAAGTAGTTGTCGTCGGCGCCGGTCTTGTTGGACTTGGTCGGGTCGGTCACGAGCTTCCAGCCCTTGCCGTCCCACTTGACCCAGCTCTTGTTCGGGTTCGGCTTCCAGGTCGGGAACTCGTGGCTGTCGGTGTCCTGGTCCTGCTTCTTGGTGACGCCCTGCCAGAACACGTGGCCCTTGTCCTCGACCTTGCTGGTCTCCGGCGTGGACACGGTCACGTCGAACGTGAACTCGAAGTCATGGTCGTCGGGCAGGTTGCCGCCGTTCCAGGTGGCGGTCAGCACGTTGCCGGACGGTGTGGCCCCGTTCGCGGTGTTGAACGTGTAGGAGCCGGTCATGTCCTTGTTGGCGGTCTTGTCGGTGACCTTCAGGTTGGACACGGTGTACTTCTGGCCGTGCGGGTCGAACGTGTCCTTGAAGTCGAGCTTGGTGCCCTTCCTGCCGGTCTTGGATTCGATGGTCGTGGTGTTCGTCATCGAGTCCGCGCTGACGCCCTCGGTGATGTGTTTGGTCGGCGGGACCGGCGGCGTGTCGACCGGTGGCTCGTCCTGGTCGAGGACGATGGCGACGACGGAGCGTGGGGCCTTCGCCATCTCACGCGCGGCGAGAGAATCAATATTGGTCTGACCATCAGAGAAATTATCAGTGGTCTTATATCCGACCCCCTGATAGTAATAGGTGGTGCCGGAAATGCCGGCCGCCTTGTAAGCGTCAGCCCACTTCTTCGCGTTGAAGCCGCCGTTGGCGCCCGTGTACCAGTCGCCGGACTTGCCGGGCGTGTGCACGAAGCCCACGGACACGAGTCGGCATTCCGGATTCTGGTTGCCGGAGGCCTTCGCACGGGCCACGCATTCGTTGTTCGCGTTGGTCACGGCCTCGTCGATGGCGCCGTTCGATTCGGCGCCGTCCATCGACTTCACACCCGCGGCCTGCATCGCGGCCTTCACGTTCTCACGGGTCGGGGCGCCGAAGGAGTCCTTGTACACCCAGCTGATCTGTCCTTCGCCACCGGCGGCGCCATCACCGGTGCCTGTGCCGGTGCCGGACCCGCCGCCGCCATCGGC